>Ga0307492_10000144_pt1 | contig 31781 bp, 23 predicted proteins | sample SI3LmetaG_FD_202365 | JGI IMG/M metagenome (GOLD analysis project Ga0307492, IMG submission 202365) | Sea-ice brine microbial communities from Beaufort Sea near Barrow, Alaska, United States - SI3L | ecosystem: Environmental > Aquatic > Marine > Coastal | place: USA: Alaska | collected 2017-05-06 | reverse complement strand
TCAAGAAGATTTTACCGTCACCATAGGCTAAACCACGGTTAACTGTGTCACAACACATGACAGGTACAGTTTCATCGTAGTTTTGTTTTGGTTCATATTTCCATTTGATTGCGCCATCGTTGTTTAAATCTAAAGCAAACACGATATTTGGAAATGCAGTGTGAACATACATAGTACCGTCGATAACTAAAGAGTTACCTTCATGACCACGTAATACACCAGTAGAGAAAGTCCATGCCATTTTCAAATCAGCAACGTTATCTTTGTTGATTTGAGCTAGTTTGCTATAACGTTGATTGTTATAGTTACCGGCAGCAGACACCCAGTTGTTTTCGTTTTCTTGCATCGTCAAGATTTCATCAGCTACTACTACACCCGTAGCGGCTAATGCCATCATTGCGATTGATAATGTTTTCAGCTTCATTAAAAGTTTCCTCTAATTGCTTTATAGTTATGTTACGACACATCTGAGTCTTGATTTGGACTCGTTGCGTGGATCAAACATTAATCGTCTCGAAACTGATAGTCAAGTATCTTTCTCAGTTTTTTTATGACTTTTCCATATTATTTTCGGGAAAAACTTCCCGAACCGCTATAGCAGTGAAATTGGAGACTAATTACTTTTCGACTTAGTCTTTAACATTATCTTTGATCCATGCCTTAGCCAAAGTAATTGCCGCTAATGTGCGCTCACGTCCGAGCAATTCAAGCGTTAAATCTAGGGGTGGTGATACCGTATTTCCAGTGATAGCTACACGAATAGGCTGTGCTACTTTACCCATTCCTACTTCACTTACCTCCGAGCATTCTTTTATTTGAATATGTATAGTTTCAGCTGACCACTCAGCTAACGCTGATAGCCGATACTGCATATCTTCGAGTAAGCTGAGGCTATTGATGCTTAGATTTTTACGGGCCGCTTTTTCATTATATTCTGTTACTTGTTGATAGAAGAAGAGACTATTAGTCGCCATTTCGACTAATGTTTTTGCCCGTTCCTGCTGCAGTTCAACTACTTTCACAAGTTCTGGGCCTTGCGTCGTATCAACACCTTTATTATCCATGTGCCAACTTAAATGATGGGCAACATGTTCAGCTGTGCTTGTTTTAATATAATGTTGGTTCAGCCATAGTAATTTATCCGTGTTAAAACTTGAAGCAGACTTGTTCACATTTATAAGATCAAAAAGTTGCACCATTTGGTCCATGCTAAAAATTTCTTGATCGCCGTGAGACCAACCTAGTCGAACTAGATAATTCAATAGTGCTTCAGGTAAAAAACCTTCATCACGGTAACTCATAACACTCACGGCACCATGGCGTTTTGATAAGCGAGCGCCATCGTCACCTAAAATCATTGGTAGATGTGCAAAAATAGGAGGCTCAACCGCTAATGCTTTGAAAATATTAATTTGTCGTGGTGAATTATTTAAGTGATCATCCCCACGAATAACATGCGTCATACCCATATCTAAGTCATCAACCACTACGGTTAGATTATAAGTAGGCGTGCCATCTGGTCGAGCAATGACTAAGTCATCCAGCTCGCTATTTTGAAACTCAACATTGCCTCTAACAATATCTTTAACAATAACAGTTCCTTCCAGCGGGTTTTTGAAACGAATAACATATTGTTTAGTATCTGATGATGTTTTTAGATGGCGACACCGGCCATCATAACGTGGTTTTTCTTTATTAGCGCGCTGTTGTTCTCGCATCTCTTCCAGTTGCTCTTTTGTGCAATAACATCGATATGCATTACCTTGCTCTATTAATAGAGCGATTACTTCTTTATAGCGCTCAAAACGCTGCGTTTGATAAAAAGGACCTTCATCATATTCAAGACCTAGCCATGTCATACCCTCTAATATAGCGTTAACAGACTCTTCCGTTGACCGCTCTAAATCAGTATCTTCAATTCTTAAAATGAATTGTCCACCATGTTTACGGGCATACAGCCATGAAAATAAAGCAGTACGAGCACCGCCCACATGTAAGTAACCGGTTGGACTAGGAGCAAATCGGGTGCGAATGGTCATGTATTAATCTCTCAAACTGGGTTATTATTTAGATATCCATTATTGTAACAGCAAGTAATCCATATATATAAGGCACTTCATACCTAATGAATATACTTTCAAATGTTTTCGGTTTATTTATACTTTTGTTTTTAATGACTAGCTATGCTGATGAAAATTATTCGGTATCAAAAGTCACAACAGGTATTTTTTACCATCAAGGCGTTCATGAAGATCCTTCAGAACAAAATATGGGTGCCATTGCAAATGTAGGTTTTATCATCGGCGAAAACTGCGTTGCCGTTATTGATGCTGGTGGTAGCTATCTTGAAGGCACTTATTTACGCCGTGCTATCAAGAAACAAACGGACTTACCCATCTGTTACGTTATTAATAGCCATGTTCATCCTGATCATCTATTGGGTAACGCTGCTTTTAAAGAGGACTCACCCCAATTTATTGGCCATCAGAGGCTACCTGCCGCCATTGTAGCTCGACAAGATTTTTTTGCTAGAACCTTCAAAGAAACCTTAGGAGAAGCCTATACAGGCTCTGAATTTATTATTCCCACCGTCACAGTGCCAATCGATCAGCCCCTCACCATAGATCTTGGCAATCGCATTTTAACGCTTACCGCCTATTCAACCTCTCATACTGACAATGATTTAACGATATTAGACAACACAACTAAAACATTGTGGACGGGTGATTTATTATTTATGGGTCGTATACCTGCACTTGATGGCAGCATTAATGGTTGGCTTAAAACGATGCAGCAATTACAGTCTATGGATCTTGAATTTGTCATTCCCGGTCATGGTGATGCAGGATGTACGCAATGGCAACAAGGCTTGTTAGATCAAATAAGGTACTTTACAGTATTGAGAAAGGGGATCCGTGAAGTGATCAATAATATGGGCACCATTGATCAAGCCACGCAAGACATAGGGCTTGAGGAAGCTAACAATTGGGAACTTTTCCAACAATATCACCGTCGTAACATAACCGCTTCATTCGTTGAACTCGAATGGGAATAATAGAATCCTGGAGAAAAACAATGTCTAGTCGTATTTTTAATATCATCATCATCAGTTTAACGCTGATGTCCTTTGGACTAAATGCCTATGCTGTCACGCCGAAAGAACCTTTATGGCCTACGCTTAAGATAGCTTACTTTGGTGATAAAACCATTCGTGAAGAAGCTAATGATCTACTTATAATTGAAGCGCCTAAACGGGCAGAAGATGCAGCTATTGTTCCTATAACAGTAAAATCACTGGTTGCTCAATCGAGTGACAAATACATCAAAAATATTCACATCATCGTTGATAATAATCCTGAACCTTATTCAGCGAACTTTCACTTATCGCCAGAGTTAGGCTTAATTGATATTTCTACTCGCATGCGTGTTGATCAATACACTTTTGTACGGGCTGTTGCTGAAATGAACGATGGTTCTCTACATATGGTCTCTCGCTTTGTTAAAGCATCGGGTGGTTGTAGTGCCCCTGCTGGTAAAGATGCCGCTGCAGCCCTAGCCCGCTTAGGTAAAATGCAAATTCGGATGCGAAAACCTACTGTTGGTCAACCAGTGCAAGCACAAGTGATTATCAGTCATCCCAACTACAATGGTTTGCAGTTCGACCAAGCATCTAGACTTTATATTGCTGCACATTATGTGAAAAATATTAATATTACTTATAATGATGAACCCTTAATATCGGTTGATACGGGCATTTCTGTTAGTGAAGATCCTAGTATTAGATTTACCTTTACACCAACAGAAGAAGGTACATTAAAGGCGGATGCTAAAGATAGTTCAGACCAAATTTTCAGTAAACAAAAAGACGTTTAGCAATCCTTAAAATTTAGCTGTAAAAAAAGCCGCATTTTAATGTGGCTTTTTTTGTGCAAAATAGTTTAATTATGGTCTTATACGTCAACTTTAATAGACTTGTGCATCTAGCTTTTTAAAAGTACTAATACCATTAACTTTGTCGGCATAGTTTCCAAATATAGTACTACGTTCGTTTGGTAGGTTATTGAACTAGAAATCTATACCCACATTTTTATTATTGACGTTGTGTCAACGGTTCTGCTAAATTATCAATAACAAATCAACATTACACAGTCGATTGGTGATCTTTTTTTGATTGACATTACTTGATTTTTAGGAGTATCTATGAATGTTCAGTTATATAAAAGTATTTTGTAGTATTGAGAAATAAAATTCGCCAAGTGTTCAACAATATAGGCCGTGTTGATGAAGCCAGTTAAAATGGATAGGACTTCAGGAAACTAAGCCTTGGGAACTTTTCCAACAACACCATCGTCGTAACATTACAGCAGTGCTCGATGTTCTCGAATGGAAGTAATAAACAAATGGAGAAAACTATGTCTAGTCGTATTTTCAATCTTATTATCATAAGTCTAACGCTGATGTCCTTTGGACTAAATGCTTATGCTGTAACGCCAAAAGAACCCTTGTGGCCCACACTTAAAATAGCTTACTTTGGTGATAAAACCATTCGTGAAGAGGCTAATGACCTACTCATAATTGAAGCACCTAAACGGGCTGAAGATGCAGCTATTGTACCTATAACGGTAAAGTCACTAGTGGCTCAATCTAGCGATAAATACATCAAAAATATTCACATCATCGTTGATAACAACCCTGAACCTTACTCAGCGAACTTTCACTTATCGCCAGAGTTAGGCTTAATTGATATTTCTACTCGCATGCGTGTTGATCAATACACTTTTGTACGGGCTGTTGCTGAAATGAATGATGGTTCTCTACATATGGTCTCTCGCTTTGTAAAGGCATCGGGTGGTTGTAGTGCGCCTGCTGGCAAAGATGCTGTAGCTGCCTTAGCTCGCTTAGGAAAAATGCAAATTCGTATGCGAAAACCTACTGTTGGCGAACCAGTGCAAACACAAGTGATTATCAGTCACCCCAACTACAATGGCTTGCAGTTTGACCAAGCTTCTAGACTTTATATCGCTGCACATTATGTCAAAAATATTGATATCACTTATAACGATAAACCCTTAATATCGGTTGATACAGGCATTTCTGTTAGTGAAGATCCTAGTATTAGATTTACCTTTACACCAACAGAAAAAGGGACTTTAAAAGCAGCTGCAAAAGACAGTAAAGACCAGATATATAGCCAACAAAAAGACGTTTAGCAACCCTTAGAGTTTAGCCATAAAAAAAGCCGCATCTTAATGCGGCTTTTTTTATGTGAGAAATCTTTTTATTATCGTCTTATACGGCAACTTTTATAGGCTTCTGCATGTAGCTTTTTAAAAGTACTGATGCCATCAATAATGTCTGCGTCGTCTCTAAACTCAGCACCTCGATCACCTGGTAAATTAGCGAATTGGAAGCCTGCATCTGCATCTTCATATTGACGTTGTGTAAACGATTCAGCTATTTTATCGATAACACATGAACATTTATGAGTTGCTTCATAAACATTCATTTTCCCCTGATTTGACGCAATACAATCTTGTACATAATGAACTCGTGCAACCGTTGTAAAATCATTGGCCGAACTTACTCCAGCATAGGCCAGTATTCCAGCCATTAAAAGTGTTATTCCAGCTTTATTCATCAAGTGACTCCTAAATTATTATAGTTTGTTACATTACCAGACCTATAGAGATAACCTATAGTTCCATATGAAGTTGATATACCAGTTGACATCATACCTGACTTTAGTTATTCGAATTATTCTAGTCAGGCAGCAATATTGAGGATTTTATTGCCAACAGCATGATAAGTTAAAGTAATTAAGGTAAACTCTAGATTGTAATACATAAAAATTATAATTGTCCACACCACAGGGCAGGAGAGAGTCCTATGAAAAAATTATTACTGCATCTTGATACTGATGCTGTTGCTAGCGCTTTTGACCAAGCAGTTGCATATGATGCAGGCGTTGACAATATCGTTGCCTACGGCGGTATTACGCGTGATAATGTAACCGCCCATGTTCATGGCATGATTTTTACTCGTGGTGGTAAAAATTTAAAAAATAGTGCTATTTTCATTGGTGGGTCAAACGTTCCAGCTAGTGAACTGGTTGGCAAGGCGGTCAAAGAAGCCTTTTTTGGCCCCGTTCGAGTATCAGTAATGCTTGATCCTAATGGTTCCAATACTACTGCGGCCGCAATTGCACGCAAGGTTATGACTAATTACGACATTAGTGGTAAAAAGGTAGTTATCTTAGGTTCTGGCCCTGTAGGGCAACGTGCTGCACTTTATTTCTTAAAAGAAGGAGCGAGCGAAGTCGTCATTACTTCTCGTAGTTTAGCTCGAGCTAAACTCATCACAGCACAAATAAAACGAGATTATGGCGTAGAGGTTACGCCGGGTGAAAGCCGAAGTGATGAAGCGGTAAAACGATTATTAAAAGATGCTCATGTTGCGATCTCTAGTGGCCCAGCAGGTGTCTGTGTATTACCAAAATCAGCATGGGAAGCAAGTGATACCTTAGAAGTTATTGCCGATGTCAACGCTGTACCTCCACTAGGTGTTGAGGGTATTGAAGTCATGGACAATAACACAGAAAAAAAAGGCATAAAATTTTATGGCGCTATTGCTATTGGTAACTTTAAAATGAAAGTTCACCATGGCGCAATATCATCTTTATTTGAATCAAATGATCAGTTCCTAGATGAAACAACTATCTACGATATCGCTTGTAAGATCGATAGCTAATAATAGTGGCGTTAAAACAATACGGTAACACTTATCCAAACACATGCATTCGGGTGAGTGCTCCTGCACGACTCCATCTAGGTTTTCTTGATCTTAATGGAGATGCTGGCAGGAAATTTGGTAGTATCGGCCTGGCAATTAGTAGCCATTACACCATTATAAAAGTTCAACGGTCAGAAGAAAGTAGTATTTTGGGGCTGCCTGTCAACGCTAAAATTATTCAACAAGTTGAAACGGTGAGCGCCAAGTTTTATCTTTCTTTGGGCCAAAACATAGCTGATACAGAACAAACCGTGTCAATCACTATTGAACAACTGATTCCGCAACATGCTGGACTGGGCTCAGGTACACAATTAGCTTTGGCAGTGGGCACTGCACTGTGTCGTCTCTATAACATCAAAGCCACTACTGCTGATATTGCTCAGCAATTAGGTCGAGGTCAGCGTTCTGGTATAGGAATTGCGACTTTTGAACAGGGTGGATTTATTATTGATGGTGGCAATAAACCCAAACACAGTACTCCTCCTCCATTATTAGCACATCATCAATTACCTGATGACTGGCGGATGGTGCTTATTATGGATCCAGTACAAAAGGGTATACATGGCCAACAAGAAAAAAATGCATTCACTTCCCTCGCTAAATTTCCACTCGAAAACTCTCAGGCTATTTGTCACTTAAGCTTAATGAAATTATTACCTGCATTAGTGGAAAAAGATATCGAACAATTTGGTGATGCTATAACCCAAATACAGCGTTTGATTGGTGATCATTTTGCACCTGCTCAAGGTGGCCGCTACACCAGTAATAGGGTTGCACAGCTATTAGATTATGCATTTAACCAAGGCCATACCGGTATTGCGCAAAGTTCTTGGGGCCCAACAGGCATTGTATTTGTTGATAGTGAAGTGGCTGCCTCATCGCTAGTGACTGATCTAATGACTTATGTCAAGTTAACAGCAACAGCCAAAAATCAGCCCACATTTACCATTGCGCAAGCAGATAAGTCTGGGGCAACTATTGAAATAACGACCCCATAACGATTATGATGTCGACAACACATACAATATTAAAATAAAAAGGAATAGATATGACAAAACGTTCAATTATTCATATGATAGAGCCAATGGGCCATAACAGTCCATTTGATATCAACATGGCCGTAGACGCGGGTTACGAAGTAGTTATCCCATTTAATAATGTCAAACTAGAAGAAATAAGTGCTTTAACTCAAGATGCCATCTTCTCTCGCGGCCCTTCGGGCGTCAAAAAAACCGGCCTATTCATAGGCGGCCGTGATATAGGCTTAGCGATGGACATGTTAGATGCCGCTAAAAAAGCGATGGTACCGCCTTTTGAAATTTCTGTTTTTGTCGATCCAAGTGGTGCATTTACCACGGCTGCGGCACTAGTTGCTTCCGTAGAACGTGAATTAAAGAAAAACTTTGACCTACCTTTATCGGGTATGCGTGCTGTTGTTTTTGGTGGAACAGGACCGGTAGGTCTTGCTACAGCGGTGCTCGTTGCGCAACAAGGTGCAGATACCACTATTGTTGATCACTTCTCAGTTGATACTGCCCTTGATTGTGCTGAAATAGCAAAACAACGTTACGGCGTTAAACTTCATGCTACTGCAGCGGCATCTGACGCCGATAAAGCACGTTTATTATCCAATACAGACCTCGTTTTCTGTACTGCAAAAGCAGGTATTGAAGTATTGAACTCCTCTGTGCTTGAAGATGCTAAACAGCTAAAAGTAGCAGGTGATGTTAATGCTGTTTCGCCACTCGGTATTGAAGGCCTTGGCATTATGGATTTAGGTGAGCCGTTAGTACATGCTATCAACTCTAAGGGTGCTGTTGGTATCGGTGCTCTTGCGGTAGGTAACGTAAAATACAAACTACAACATGCATTATTAAAAGAGACCTTGGACGCAGATAAACCCGTTTATCTTGATTTCCGTAATGCTTTTGATGGTGCTCGTAAACTCGTTTAATTAAAGTCGGCTCTATGCAAACTCAGCACATTCCAGTACTGATCTTTGCACAAAGTGGGCGATACTTAGCGCAATCAGCCAGCCAAGCCGGTTATACTGCCTGGGTGGCTGATTGTTTTGGAGATAGTGATACATTAGCGGCTGCAGAACGTTGGCAATTAGTCCCTCCGCTTGCTGAGTTAAGCCACCAAAATATAATGACGACCTTGTCAGAACTGGCACATGGACAACACTGCATGCTAGTTTGTGGCAGTGGCATTGAGCAGTGTTATCTTAAGTTATTTCCATTGCCAGCCAATATTCAGCTTGTTGGCAATACACCAGACACTATTCACCGTGTTAAAACCCCAAGCATATTTTTCCACATATTAAGTCAACAGGGCTTTAACTACCCAGCCACTATATTTCAACCTCCTACTGATGAACTCCATTGGCTCAAAAAAAAGGCTTCAGGCTTAGGGGGCTCTCACATAGAATATGCTGCGTTCAATAGCAATGAAATTAATACTGAGTATTATTATCAACGTTTTATTAGTGGGCGTAGCGGTTCATGCCTGTTTTTAGCTGATGGATATCATGCTCAATTATTAACTGTCAACCAACAATTCCCAGCAACAGACTCTAATAGCGGCTCGCCTTTTCTGCTCGCTAGGATTGAATCCGCATGGACACTTTCAGCTTCACAGCAGCACTATTTAAACAACATGATCAATCAACTAACTGCTGCAACTATGTTAGTTGGTTTAAATAGTTTGGATTTTATGCTCTCAGATAAAAATGAGTTATTAATTCTTGAAATTAATCCTCGACCTAGTGCATCAGCAGAACTGCTTGAAAACGGGCCTGTTTTGTTCCAACATCATATTAAAGCTTGTTTAGGTCAATTAACCAAGGTCAAACAACATGTCGCACCAACCAAGATGTCACTGTTTTATCATTATGCCACTTCAGATTGTATTGTTCCTGAAAAAATGAAGTGGCCGACGACGTGTAATGACCTTCCTTGTCAAGGAACAACCATCAAAAAATATGACGTTATATGCAGCTCTCGGGTTGAAGCAGGTCAACATAATTCGGCCATGAAGTTACATCTCAATATTGAACAAAAAATTCTACAACAACTGCTGATAAGCAGATGAAAAATACTCACCTTATTGCCATACTGTTGTTACTCTCATTGTAGCAATCCTTAGGTCAAGGCTAGAGTTTAATAGAGGGTGGTCTTGCTCAACTTATGTTTATAAATCATCATCTTCAAAATTATAGTCCATCTTATCTGATGGTTTATGAATGTAATATCCCATCGCGTAATCAACCCCTAAACGCCATAACAATGCAAGGCTATTTGCATCAGATACAAACTCAGCAATACTTTGTTTACCCGCTTGTTTACTTGTTTCAATAATGGCTTTCACTGCTGCTTGATTTTCTGAATCTTTTGCCATATTTTCTACAAATGATCCATTAATTTTCAAGTAATCAACATCCAATACGCTCAAACTATATGAAAACTCTAAGCCCGATCCAAAATGTTCTAGTCCAAACTCACAGCCAATGGTTCTTAACTTTAAAATTAATGCTTGAACGCTATCTAAATTTTCTAATGCTGCTGTTTCACTAATTTCAAACACTAAAGCTGATCCATCTAATTGACGATTTGCTAATAAAGCCAGTAACCAATCAACAAACTCTTTCTTGGCTAAGGTAGCTTTAGACAACTTGATAAAAAATCGTGTTTTAGGATAACGCTTACGATGCTCAGTCAAATTATCTATCGCATGCGATATAACCCACTCATCAATCTCCAGCATTAAGTCATCATTAGCGTGGCTAATAAATTCTTCAGCAAGAATAAGTTGACCATCTGCGGCCTTCATTCTGAGTAGTAGATCGTAAAGTTCTTGTTCTTTACCATGTAGACTTATAATAGGCTGGTAATTGAGTGCAAAACCATCATCTGCTAGCGCTTCCCGGATATTGCCCTGCCAAAATAAGTCCTCATCATTATTTGAAGTGCCTGGCTTAGCCTTAACGGGTTGATAATATGCAAAACTATCGCCGCCCTTTTTTTGCACCTGCACACAGGCCTTATTGGCATGCTCTAAAATGACTTCTGTTGAAACATTTTCCGTAATTCGACTAATACCAATGCTGCATCGAAAATCTATCATCTGTCCATGAGCATGTGATATATAGGCTTCAATTGTTTTCCTATATGACTCTGCCCGCTCATCGATATAAACGTTATCACCGCTAGGAATGAGAATAGTAAAGACCTGATCTGAGTATCTCGCTAATACCTCATCCGTTTTTGAGATATTTCCCAATAATCTGGCGCCCTCTTTCAGTACATCTTCACTAGCAATCAAGCCCACACTATCCTTGATACTATGAAAATCATCAAATTCCAAATACAGTAAGGCTGAGATACCTTTGCCTTCAGCCGCTTTAGTCAAAGCATTTCCTAGCTCATCGATAAAGTGATCCCGATTTAATAAGCCCGTTAACGCATCATGATTTTGCAGTAATAATAAACTATCCTCTAAAGCTGAAACAGCCGAGCCTTGCAAATACTCTTTACGAATAATCACTTGAATGCACTGTTCACCCTCAATCTCAGCTTGAGTAAATTCTATATCAGCAGGAAAACTATCACCATCGGCTTTCATGCATAACACTGACATCCGCGAGGATTTAGTACTTTGTTGCTCTGAGACCCCTCTTAGAAAAGCTTTAAATTTAGCATGATCATCTAGAAACACCATATCCAACATGGGAAGACCATCAACATCTTCAGATTCTTCATAACCAAATAAGTTTAAATAAGCTTGGTTAACGTAAATGTGCATTCCCTCGTGCATATAAGCGACAGCGTCACGCGAACTTTCTAACAATAATCTGGCACGCTTTTCACTTTCACGTAACGCATGTTGATTTCGCCGACTTGTACGGCGTACAAACAAAGCTTTCAACTCTCTTGTTGCAGCAAATTGCAAGTGCTGGGTCTGCCCAAACATAATAATATCTTGCGGATATAAATTATAATAATCAGCCATGTTTTCAGCACTTGTCGTCAGCACAATACAAGGGATATCTCTGCCTAAGCGATGTATCAAATGCAGCACATCTTGAGGGCTGATTGTTGCTAGAGTATCTCGACACAGCACTAGATCCCATGATGAATCAGTTAATGCTTTTTCTAAACCTGTCAAATTATCCTGGCGTGCGCTTCTTACCGTGTGACCAGCACTTCTAAGTGCATTAGTAAGACTATCAGCATCCGTCAGTGAGTCATCCACCAACATTAATCGTAAAATCCCTTCAGTTCTGTCCACGTCTTACACCCTTTTTTCTAGTATTGTCGGTTGATTATCATCTAATACTATCATTTGACCTCTCATCCATTGATAGGCGAGCTGATTAAGCTCTACTGCTGTTTTATTTTCACTGCTGATGATAGGACCAATCACTAACTTAATAACGCCTGGATGTTTAATAAAGCCGTGACGAGGCCACGCCTTACCGGCATCATGAGCCACTGGCGTAACTGACACTCCCGCCTCAACAGCAAGTTTTGCACCACCCACTCCAAACCTTCCCATTTCTCTTGAAGGTACTCGAGTCCCTTCGGGAAATACCACTACCCAGTAGCCAGCTGATAATCGTTTTTTACCTTGTTCGATGATTTGATTCAAGGCATGTCTGCCTGCGCCGCGATCAATAGCAATTGGTTTTAATGAGGCTAGTCCCCAGCCAAAAAAAGGGATCCATAATAACTCGCGCTTCAATACCCATACTTGTGGAGGAAAAACAGCTTGTAATGCCAGCGTTTCCCATGATGACTGATGTTTACATAAAATCACACTAGCTTGATCAGAAATATTGTCTCGGCCTTCAACTACGTAACGTACACCACAAATTTTTTCGAGCAACCATAAATTTAATACAGCCCAACGACTCACAGCCATGTAACGCCACTTGAATGGCAAAGGCCATAATAAAAGGCCTATTAACGAGAAAATAATGGCACTCACAATATGGAAAAAAACAAATATTAGCGAGCGTAATAACAACATTAGACCGTTGGATCCAGCAGCGCATCGACTACAGCAGCCAAATCATTATAAATGGCAACCCCCTCTGGAATGTCTTTTCCCAGCATTTTCTCACCCTTACCAGTACGCACTAAAATAGGAGTAGCACCGACAGATTGAGCTGCTTGAAGATCGCGTAAAGAATCTCCCACTGCCGGTACACCTGTAAGCGTAATTCGTAAACGTTGAGCCAATTCAGAGAATAAACCATCCTGTGGTTTTCGACATGTGCATTGGTCTTCAGGGCCATGTGGACAAAAGAATATAGCCTCTATCTTACCACCCACTTGCGCTAACATTCGTCGCATTTTGTTATGAATATGATTAAGCGTTTCAACATCAAATAAACCCCGTGCAATACCAGATTGATTGCTAATGACGATAACGCGATAACCCGCATAATTCAAGCGAGCAATCGCTTCTAAACTGCCGTCAATAGGGATCCACTCAGCAGGTGACTTAATAAAATCATCCGAGTCTTGGTTAATGACTCCATCTCGGTCTAGAATTATGAGCGACATTATGATTTTCTCCTTTTATTCCTGCAAACAGGAAATATCAGCCACACCCAAGAATAAGGCTCGAGTTTGATTGAGCAAGGCTAAACGGTTATTTCTCACAGCGACATCATCAGCCATGACCATTACTTGATCAAAAAAGCCATCAACGGTATCTCGCATATCAGCCAATGTATTTAATACACCCGCATAATCAGCTTCAGTCAATAAGGGCTGTATTGTTGTAGTCACTGCCTGTAATTTTGCCGCTAACGCTTGTTCCGCAGGCTCAACTAATAAGGCGGGATTAATGCTGGCCATTGTTACATCAGCATCATTTTTACGTAAGATATTACCAATTCGTTTATTGCCAGCGGCGAGTGCTTCTGCTTGTTCTAACTGACGAAATTGAGCGACTGCAGCTAAGCGAGCCATAAAATCTAAGGGCCGACCAGGTTGAACCGCTAACACTGACTCAAATACATCTGTTTTGAATCCTTGGTCACTCGCATAACCACGCAAACGATCAAATAAATAACGCATTACCTGTACAGTAACATCCTGCTCTGTGAGCCTGCATTCAAATCCTTGCTGCGCTTGCTCTAACAACATCACTAAGTCGACATCTAATTTATTTTCAATCACCACTCGCAAAGCACCTAAAGCGGCACGACGTAAAGCAAAGGGATCTTTCACTCCTGTTGGTGGCTGACCAATTCCAAACAAACCGACAAGTGTGTCGAGTTTTTCCGCTAAACTCACCGCCTGCCCGGTCTTAGTTTTGGGCAAAATATCACCGGAAAATCGCGGTAAATATTGCTCATCTAATGCTTCAGCAACCTCAGTATGTTCACCATCTAAATGGGCATAATAACGACCCATAATACCTTGCAAGTCAGGAAACTCACCCACCATCTCGGTCACTAAGTCACACTTTGCCAACAGGGCAGCTCGTTCAGCCAATGCTGCATCACCACCTATTTCAGCGGCAATGATTGCAGCTAATTTAGCTACTCGAGCAGATTTATCAAACACTGTTCCCAATTTATTTTGAAAAACGATCGTTTTTAATTGCTGCTGGCGGTCGGCTAAAGGTCGTTTTCGATCAGTATCCCAGAAGAAGGCAGCATCACTAAGTCGCGGTAAGATAACCCGTTCATTACCAGCAATAACCTGAGCAGGATCACGACTTTCGATATTACAGATAGTAATGAAATAGGGCAGTAAGGCACCTGTTTTATCACGCACTGCAAAATATTTTTGATGTTCTTCCATTGAAGAAATCAAGGCTTCTGTTGGCAACTCAAGAAAGCGTTTATCAAATGAACCAGATAAAGCGACCGGCCATTCGACCAAGCCTGTTACTTCATCTAATAAATCTTCATTTAACACTGCTTCGCCGCCTAATTGTGTCGCTAATTCTAGTACTTGGTGATGAATAGCAGCACGTCGTACAACCATATCGACCACAACATGTCCTTGTGTTTCTAACTGAGAAGCATAACTTTGTGCCGTATCTATTCGAATAAAGGCAGGATGATGAAAACGATGACCACGACTTTCACGACCAGAAGATACGCCTAATATATCAGCAGGAATAACCTCATCACCAAACAAAAACACTAACCAATGAACAGGGCGAACAAACTCCCCTGGCAAGTCAGCCCAGCGCATCCGTTTTGGAATGGGTAAGTCATTAAGAGATTGCTGCAAAATAGCCACTATTAAGCTTGCAGTTTCCGCGCCTTTTTTTTGTTGTTTAAACGCTAACCATGTGCCTTTGTCTGTTTCTAATTTCTCTAAATCATCGACGGTTGCTCCGCATGAGCGGGCAAAGCCTTGCAAGGCTTTGGTTGGCTTGCCATCGTCATCAAAGGCGGCCGAAATAGCGGGGCCTCGACGTTCAACCACACGATCTTGTTGGCGAACATCTAAACCTTCAACTACCACCGCCATACGGCGAGGTGCAGCATAAGACCGAATGGTACTAAAACTTAATCCCGCCTTTTCTAAACCTTGTTTAATGCCGGTTTCAAAGGCTTGAATTAGTTTTTTAAGCGATTTTGGTGGCAGCTCTTCGCTACCCAACTCAATCAATAAATCGCGTTGTTCTGTTATGTCATTCATGTTTTTGCCTCCTTATTAACAGAGGCTACCATCGGAAAGCCCAATGATTCACGGCGTTCGTAATAAGCTTTTGCCACCGCACGCGCTAAAGTACGTACTCGCAAGATAAAGCGTTGGCGTTCGGTCACTGAAATAGCTTTTCGGGCATCTAACAAATTAAACGTATGTGATGCTTTCAGGACCAACTCATAGGCAGGCAAGGCTAATCCCGCTTCAATCATACGTGCGCTTTCACGTTCATAGCTATCAAAATTAGTAAATAAACTGTCAACATCAGCATGATCAAAATTGTATTCTGACATTTCTACTTCATTTTGATGAAATACATCGCCATAAGTGACTTTACCCATAGGACCATCAGACCAGACCAAATCATACACACTACTTACGCCTTGCAGGTACATCGCAATGCGTTCTAAACCATAAGTAATTTCGCCAGTTATAGGGCTACATTCTAAGCCCCCGACTTGTTGAAAATAGGTGAATTGTGTCACTTCCATACCATTTAGCCAGAGTTCCCAACCTAGACCCCAAGCGCCTAAGGTCGGAGACTCCCAATTATCTTCGACAAAACGTACATCATGAATCGTGGTGTCCAGCCCCAACATATGCAGCGAGCCAATATATAAGTCTTGAATGTTAATTGGCGAGGGTTTTAATACCACTTGAAACTGATAATAATGTTGCAGGCGGTTTGGGTTTTCACCATAGCGACCATCTGTCGGACGTCGCGATGGCTGAACATAAGCAGCGCTCCATGGCTCTGGTCCTATTGCACGCAAGAAGGTTGCAGGGTGAAAGGTACCCGCACCCACTTCCATATCATAAGGTTGAAGCAAAACACAGCCTTGTTCTGCCCAATATTGTTGTAATCGCAGGATTAAGTCCTGAAACGTTTTTGGCGTTTCCGCCACCGTTACCGCTGGAGTAGTCATTTATTACACATTAACTCTAAAATCAAAAACCTTGTGATTATAGCTAATATATAGGGTGTTTGTCGTAGCAAACTGCATATTTAATACCTACTATGCTTAAATTGTAGCTAAAGACACTGCTCGGACAACGTAACGTAAGGGCCCTCCTGCTTGAATAGCATCAAAGGGATAACAGGTTGCTAAGGTCAATTGATATTGATAATCCTCGGCATTGATCCAGTCTACATCCTCTTTATCCACCACTCTCATATCCTGCACTATATAATCACGCCGATCGCCTTTTCGATTATAAAGCGTAATCAGTTCGCCTTTTTTGAGCGCATTCAAAAAAGAAAAATGAGTATCACGATGAGCAGCAATGATGGTATTGCCTGAAATGGTCGGAGCGGCGGAACTAAATACGTGGCCGGGGCCAAATGCCAGCGCCTCGCCACTGACTCCCGCCAGCACATATTGATCAACCTTATGTTGTGGCACAACCAACCTTGCTACTGGCCATGTATCTGCCCATGGCCAGGGTTTAATCTGAGTCGTCTTATCCTGCTCTTGCCATGCCGCAGCAATTAAATATTGCGCTAATTCTGCCTTAAGATAGATATATGAACCTTGGCCCAATTGCCATAGTGCCAAAACAAGCAAGATGACTGGCAATTTATTTTTAAGTGCCAGCTTCATACTTGCTCTGTTTGCATTAAGCGCAACAAAAAACTCGATAATAATAACAATGCAGCCAATAAAAGTTGGAACGAGGCAGAAGTCGCGGTTTGTGGTAATCGTTCTAAATTCGAGCCTGCAGCCAAATCTCCAGCAATAATTTTGCTACTTAGAGCTTCGCCTAGTGGTTTCGCAGGTGTTTTATCGATAGCCACTAAGGAGGTGAACTTACTCACTAAATGATGATTTAATGCAACCTCTACAATTTGTTGTTTAATAACATCATCTTTATTTTGTAAACGGTAACGATCCATTAAGGCTTCAATTTTTCGTCTCGCCCACAATACCGAGACCACCTCCGATTGTTTTCCTCCTTTCAGTTGCATTGTTGTTTGCCATGGTCTTGTTCCAAAATGGCCACTAATAATCATTTGTTTGGGAAGAGGATCAGCCCGCAAAACAAACATAAGTGGTTCGTCCTGATAGAGATCAGGTATCGACTGTGGCCATTGTTCTAAGCTATCTTCGCAGCTGATATTAAGAGTGATATCGGTCAAAACAGGATGGGTCAACTTGTTAAATAAAGCCTGGATCTTTTGTTTCACTTCAGATTCATTACCAATATAACTATAACTGCCTCGACCATATTTCGCAGCACGATTCATAAAATGACTATTCGGCGCCGATCCAATACCCACCGTAAACAAACGACTATCAGCCAAATTCTGTTCGATTAGCTTAAATAATTCATCTTCATTGCCAATACTGCCATCGGTTAAAAAGACAATTTGTCGTAACCCTTTACTTTCATTATTTTGCTTAAATGCCAACTTCAAAGCAGGTGCCATTTCAGTGCCACCATCAGCAGTTAAAGCATTAACAAAGTCACGTGCAATATCTAGATTATCATGGTTAGCTAATTGCGCTTGGTCAAATAGACTTTTACTATCATCACTGAACCTGATAATGTTGAAACTATCTTGCCGACGCAGCTGCTTAATACCATATTGCAAAGCTTTTCGGGCCTGTTTAATCGAAGTGCCATCCATTGATCCGGATGTATCAATAACAAAAACTAATTCACGAGCAATACTTTGTTTAATACTATGCTGAGAAGGAGGATTTAACATCACCAAGGCATAATCTTTACCTTTGAAATGCTGTTTAAATAATGCGGCTTGTGGCGTTGATGATGCTTTAGCTTGCCAAACTAATTCAAAGTCACGCACACCAGCTTGGCTGTTAATCAATGTTATCTGTCTATTATCATTATCTAAAGTCACCTGATCAACAGGATGATAAAGACTGTCAACTTTCGCTAATTGAAATCCTGCTGCCAAGTTAACTTTAAGTGTCGTCAGATTAGTCTTGCTGTCATTGCCCAATAAAACGGGTGGAGTAATGTGCGAGGCATCTGGCACTTGATCGGTATCAACCGCCCAACCATTGCCATTAAACTGCTGCACTTCATCGTTATTGATGATTTCTTCTCCTGGGATATATCTCGGTGTTATCGCCATAGGAAATCGCAAACTAAAGTCATTTTTAGTTTGACTAATAACTTGTTGATATTCGATGATAACGGTGATTTTATCTCCTGGCGCAATGTTGGCAACCGAACTTGTGAACATATTAGGCCGTTGCTGTTCAATTAAACTGCTCTGCTTGCCGGCTGATTTAGCTTTCTCGTAAATAGCTCTTGCTACTTGTTTAGGTTTGATTTCACCTTCAATAATACGTTCTCCCACTTTCATCCGTAAATGATCTACCGCAGCTGTCTCGGGTAGGGGAAAAACATAAATACCCTCATGCCATTGTGTTGTTGGGTTTAAAAAAGACTGACTGACGGTGACCCGTGCTAGCAAACCGCTAATATCAATCACCACATCGGTGTCAACACTGGGACTGGTCAAATAATGACCATTAGTAGAACGAAAGACTAGCTGGCCAGATTGTAAATCAGATAAATCTTCTACTACCGGTAAAGCGATATCATCTTCTGATGCTTGTGCTGAGCCAGACATAAATACTAAAGACATTAAGCCAAAACTAATAGCAATTCCCACGCCGGAAGCATAAGCCACACAATTAAATAGACTAGTCAATAAATGTCTGCCTAGATTTTGTCTTATTGCACTCATAACATCTCTCTTTAAAATTAAATTTTCGAGTTGTTATTACAACAAATAACATGGGGATTTAAGGGGATGAATCCTGTCAATCTGCTGAGCAATTGTGGCAAAAAAAGGGCAAGCAAACTTGCAATACAAATTTAAGGTAAAATTCACCTTCAATTATCAGCATAAGTGACGCAGCATGAGTCGACATATCGGTATTGTGATGGATCCTATTTCAGCCATCACTATTAAAAAAGACAGTAGTTTTGCCATGTTATTAGCTGCACAAGCTAAGGGCTGGTCTTTATATTACATGGAACAACAGGATTTATTTTTGGATCAAGGTATCGTCTCCGCGGAGATGAAACCGCTGCGTGTATTCGAAGATACTGAAAAATGGTATGAAGTGGATGAGAGTCAGACACGTCCACTAGCCGATCTTGATGCCATCTTAATGCGAAAAGATCCGCCGTTTGATATGGAATATGTATACAGCACTTATTTATTAGAACAAGCACAAGCAGCCGGTGTATTAATTGTTAATAATCCACGGAGCCTGCGTGATGCTAATGAAAAACTCTATACGGCATGGTTTCCACAGTGCTGTCCTCCCACAATAGTGACCCGTCAAAAACACCTTATTCGAGAATTTCACCAGCAGCATAAGGATATTATTCTCAAACCACTTGATGGAATGGGCGGTGCGTCTATATTTAGAGTTAAACAGAACGACCCTAATTTAAGCGTGATTATTGAAACACTGGCTGATCACGGAAAAAAATCAGTGATGGTGCAAAAATTTATTCCTGAAATCATTGAAGGTGACAAGCGAATATTAATGATTAATGGTGAACCAATACCCTATGCATTGGCACGAATACCTGCTGAAGGAGAAACCCGTGGCAATCTTGCCGCTGGAGGCCGTGCTGAAGGCAGACCTTTAACCGAAAGGGATCGCTGGATCTGCCAACAAGTAGGGCCCACCTTACGCAAAAAAGGCTTATTATTTGTAGGGCTTGATGTTATTGGCAACTATCTCACCGAAATCAATGTCACAAGTCCAACGTGTATCCGGGAACTAGATACACAATTTAATCTTAATATTGCAGCTGACTTAATGAACTGCATTGAGCAACAACTCTGATGATCTTATTTCGATTTTTTCTCTTGTCATGTCTATTATCATTAACCGGCTGCGGTAATGATGGTGACAAAGCACTTAATGCTAAATTTGATGCTTTTGGCACTGAAATTGATGTCAGTCTGTATGGTGTTGATAAAGCAACAGCAGATAAGACCGTTGCACTGTTAGAAGCCTCATTTTCTGCCGTTAATAATACATGGCATGCATGGCGGCCTAGCACGCTGATGACTATTAATGATGCTATCAGTGAAGGACAATCCATTAGCGTTACAGCCGACGTTGAAGCATTAATTAATCAAGCTAAAACACTGGCTATAAGCAGTAATCACTTATTTAATCCTGCTGCTGGCAAATTATTTGAATTATGGGGTTTTCATCAAGATGACTGGTTTGTATCTCACCCACCACCTAGTGATGTGGCGATAAAAAACTGGTTGAGTAATATTCCTACCATGACTGATATTATTATTAACAATGGTCAACTGACAAGCAGTAATGCAACGGTTAAGCTTGGTTTTGGTGGCTTTGCAAAGGGTTATGCTGTTGATTCAGCCATTCGTTCTTTACAACAACTGGGCATCACTAATGCCATTGTGAATATTGGTGGAGATCTACGTGCCATTGGCTCCCATGGTCAACGGCCTTGGATTATTGGCATTCGTCACCCGCGCAAAGATGGCATGATGGCTTCTATTGCCCTAAAAGGTGATGAAAGTATCTTTACTTCTGGGGACTACCAACGTTTCTTTGAATATGAGGGTATTCGCTATCCACATATTATTGATCCAAGATCAGGCCTGCCCGCACGTGAGGCAACTTCGGTCACTGTTTTACATACACAGGCAGCCGAAGCTGATGCTGCCGCAACGGCTTTATTAGTAGCAGGAAAAGACTGGCCACAGATTGCAGCAACAATGGGCATTGACCATGTTATGCTAGTCAGACCAGATGGCAAGATAGAACTCAGCCCTAAAATGGTCGATAGGATCCGACTGATGAACAATGCAAGTCCACCGATTATTCGTGAAATTGAAAAAATAATACCATAAATGGGCAAAATTACAGCTGTTGATCGGCTAATTTTCACTTTAATATTTTCAATCATCATTCATTTGGCGATTATTTTAGGCGTGAGTTTTACGGTCACTTCACCCCCTACAAATAATGCGCTGCTTAATCTCAATATTACCTTGGTCAAACAACAAACTGAACTAGCCCCTGAACAGGCAGATTATTTAGCACAAGTAAATAATGAAGGTGGCGGGGAAACAGATGAAAAATCACCAGAACCTAGTCCGGAGGCACCCATTCCAATTGCACCAGAAGCGGCTTCCCCTGCTCAGGTAGAACCCTTGCCAATAGTAGAGAAACCGATACCAGAGATTGAGCCATTACAGGTAGTAGAGCAGGTGCCCGTGGTCACAGAGCTTATTGAAAAAAAGCCAGAGCCGGTCAAACAGACACCTGTTAAACCAAAACCACCGGCTAAGCAAGTTAAAATGATTACCCAGAAAAAGGCCAAACGTAAGGTTGAACAAGTTGAGGTTACCGATAGGATTGAACCCGGGGAAATAACACCAAAGTTATCAGCCAGTGAACTTATGTTTCGGTCAAAGAATGAGATCGCTAGCTTACAGCAACAGTTAGATGAGGCCGCTAAATCACTCAGTAAACGACCTAAGAAACGTCGTGTTTCAGCCTCGACTAAAGAATATGCTGCTGCCGCCTATATGAAATCATGGGAAATGAAGATCGAACGTATCGGTAATATGAATTATCCACAAGCAGCTAAACGCGAAGGACTTAATGGCAGCTTAATGCTCTCGGTAGATATCAATCCTGATGGCAGTGTGCCACCAGATGGTATTGTGGTCTCACGTTCATCTGGCCATGAAGTATTGGATGCTGCTGCCGTCAAAATTGTACGACTGGGTGCTCCTTATGCCGACATTCCTAAAGACGTATTGCTGGACAATGATATGTTAACTATTATCCGCACCTGGAAATTTGAAACTAATCAAGGTCTATCAACACGATAATAGTGCTCATCAGCTGCAACAAAAACTCAATATATATCAGATAGTCCTTCTTTAGTTCAATACCCTTCTACATAAATCATAAAAGAACACAAACACAGTGCTAACTAGCCTCAGACTAATTTAGTCTGCTAGCCATTAATTTATATCCCATTTTTGCTTTACTGGTATCACTGGTCTTCAGTGATAATTGTTGCTGCAAGTGATCTGCTAACAAACGCAAATGTTTTACCTGTCCCGACTTTAATTCCAACTCAATTTCATGAATAGGCGTAGATAATTTACCCGCAATGACTTGTCCTCGATCATAGGCTAATTCGATTTTTGTGCCATCTTCTAAGCTAAGTTGTTGGGTTTTACGCACAAAGTCAGTGGTAAATATCGGCGCTATACTCGGCCAAATATCTGGATCATTGATCATCTCGGACAACGGTGTTTGTTTTAATTTATCCAAATTCCAATGGCCACTATCAAGTTGATGCTCCCACTCTTCACGTTGATGCAGACCCTCTTTAACATGACCCGATGTCTTAACTGTTTGCACCCACTGTTCATTACTTTTTCTCATTCGTAAACCCAGACCTTGCGACAACAAATATAGGCTTGCTGTATCAAAGTAGGTGCTTAGTAAGTGTGCGGTTGCTATCTGAGCATCGATCATATAATCAGTCAAAATCAAGGAAGATAAATTAATCTGCTTATCGCTATTGACCAATAATTTTAGTTCCTGTTCTAAGACCATTAAGCTTTAATCTCCACATTTATTAAATCATGCATTAGTTCGAAGGGTTTATGAAATTGGGCGAGTTCTGAGCGCGCAGCGTCTAACTCACCATTTCGATGTTTCAATAATAACTTATTGGCGATGTTGTGTGCCTCATCATGGGCTTGTTCAAACTCAGTCAACCACTCCTCGCTAAAATATTCATTTTGGCGTGCGCGTTTAGCCCAAGTTCCACAGGGGCATTTTTGCTTTGCCATGATTGGCCAATATTCTATCTTTTCAGATGTTGATAAGATGTTTTTTTCAAAATAATCATGCCACTGATGTAGGGCTAATTTTAACAATGTAAGCTGCGTATCTTTAACTGTAAATGACTGATTAGCCATTGTGATCCATTGCCGATTAGGCTGATATTGAGATAGCCAACTTGAAATCTCGCTGGCAGGCATCGGTCTTGCTATTCCATAACCTTGCGCTTCATTACACCCCATCATCAATAGCATTAATCCATGTTCGGTAGTTTCAACACCTTCGGCAATGACTTCACGACCAAATGATGCTGCTAAGCCAATTACACCGTCAATAATGGTGTAATCGCTGGGATCATCAAGTACATCTCGCACAAAACTTTGATCAATTTTAATAGTCGTTGCTGCCAAACTTCTAAGATGTGTAAGTGATGAATAACCTGTGCCAAAGTCATCTAATGCTATCTTGACACCAATACGATCTCGACAGAGTTTAATAATTTGATTGATGGTCTGAAGATCACCTAAGGCACTACTCTCTAATATTTCAAGTTGAAAATGATTGGATTTTATTTCTGGGACCAATGAAAAAGCCGAATTAAGTTGTTCAATAAAGTGTTTATCTTGCAGGTGATAAGACGATATATTAACGCTGATTTCAAGTTCAATAGCCTGTTCTTGCCAGCATAACATCTGTTTTAATGCCTGATTAATAACCCATTCACCCACTAGTATTTCTAATGCTGTTCCAGCTATGAGAGGCAAAAAAGTTAAAGGTGGGATAAGGCCTTTTTCAGGATGCTGCCAACGCAAAAGCGCTTCAGCTCCAAAAACCTTGCCTGTTTTCATATTTACTTTTGGCTGATAATATAAACAAAGCTCGCCATTAAGCAGTGCCTGTTGTATTTCGTTCAATTTGCCTTGCTGTTGAAGTGTTTTCAAATCATGTTCGGCATTAAATAATTGATAACGATTTTTACCAGTCAGTTTAGCCTGATACATAGCTTTGTCAGCATGCCTTAGCAAGGTGTCAATATCACTATTATCCATAGGATAAATCGTCACGCCACTCGAGGCACCAATGGTAATTTGACGGCCATTAATCAGATAGGGTTGGGCAAGAGAGACATGCAGTCTCGTTAATATTGGCTCATATTCTTCAACAGATGCTAAGCCTTCTAATAAGATTGCAAACTCATCACCACCTTGTCGAGACACGGTATCTTCTGCCCTGATCTCTGTCGCAATACGCTTCGCTACTTCAATTAATAATTGATCGCCTACCTCATGACCATACTGATCATTCACTGGTTTAAAATCATCTAAATCCAGAAAACAAATGGCAAGCAATGTGCTATATCGCTTGCAATGCGAAACAGCTTGAGAAAACCTATCAGCAAACAGGCTACGGTTAGGTAATTGTGTCAGTTCATCATAATGAGCCAGAAACTCCAGCTTATCTTGCTGCTGTTTACTGTGAGTGATATCAGAAAACATGCCTAAATAATGTAAGATATTCCCCGCTTCATCTTTTAATGCCGAGATAGTGAGTGACTCAATATAAGACTCGCCATTTTTCTTACGATTTGATATTTCACCCTGCCAAAAACCATCAATTTTAATTGTATTCCAGATATTAATATAAAAGTCAGGTTCAAGCTCACTGGAACTCAACATACTGGGATGTTGATCCACAACATCACCCAGCTCATAACCGGTTATTTCAGTAAAAGCAGGATTCACATTTTTAATACAGCCATTGATATCTGTCAGCATAATAGCTTCTCGAGTATCATTAAATACTCGAGCGGCTAAGGCTAACTGCTTATCTGATTCTATTCGCTCTAATTCAATTGCAGCCCTCACCGCGAGACTCTTTAACAAACTGCTGGTATGAGTGCCTTTAACCATTGGCCTATCATCAAGAATCGCCAATAAACCGATGACTTTATGTTGACTATTTTTTAATGCCACTCCCTGATAACTACACGCTTCCATTTCCACTAACATTTGATCTTTAGGAAATAAGTGTTGAATATTATCAGGATAAAAACACATTCCATCTTCCGCCGTACTTTGACAAGGTGTATCAACTACAGAATAAGAAAAATTATCACCATAAGCTTCACCCATCCATACTGCCAGCGTATCCACTTGATTTTCAATACTTTCACTAAACGAGCCGATAAAGGCATAACGCATATTTTGTGAGTTTGCTAATTGCTTGACCATCAGTTGAAAAATATTTTCGTTATCAGCACCACTTTCCGCTAAGATCCTTAATACCTGCTCATTCTGTTTACGCTTGGTAATGGCAGATTGAATACCAATCACTCTTACTGCTTTATTACTATCATCGAACTCAACAACTTCACCTATAGAATATAGCCAAACCCAATCTCCATTCTTGGATTGCCTACGATATTCTATTTCGACGGCTTTACTTGATGTGAGCATCTTCTGAAAAGCTATCTCTACGGCTACTTGATCTTCAGGATGGATATTCGTTTTCCAATTATCTAAACTAGGCTGGAACTCACTAGGTTCATAACCTAATAGACGCACATACTCATCACCGACTTGTAATTCACCCTTTTTCAAGTTCAGATCAAACCAGCCTTGACGGGCTACTTTAAGCGCATAATCAAGTCGCTCTTTGTTTAATTTTAATTGGCTGGTTTTCTGTTCAATTTGATGCTCAAGATCATTGGCAAAACCTTTTATCCTTCGCGTAGACAAAAAATAAATAGGATAAGCAAAAAGCAAAAATAAACCGGTGACTAACAACGAGTACTGAAAATGGTTATTCAACAAAGCCTGAATATCACTGATTGAGATATCAGCACTGGTAATGAAAAGAGTGCCATCCGCAGAGTATTGAGGTATGAAAACACTTCGAAATGTACCCCACTGATCAGTGAACTCTAGAAAGGCTTTTTGTTTACTCTTAAATACCTGATAAACCCCAGGATCAACATTCTCATATTGGTCAAAAAAGGCAGGGAACCCGATCTTAGAATCCCATTCCTGTTGAGTTGCACTGGATGAGGTAAAAAACACTTTGTCATCCTGCAAAATAAGCGTGTAAACATATTCAATGTCACTATTATCGGTCAGTTCCGATAAATGGCGTATATTGCTAAAGTCTTGTTGCTGCGTCAAATCTTGCTTGGCTAAGGTTTTATGATGAAAGTTTTCAGGTAATAGCGCGGGCGCAAGTAATGCTGCATTTTCCAACTGGCTATCGATTGATTGATATAAGCGTTGTTTTTCACGATTGAAATCAAAATAGCTATAAGCTATTGCCCAAAGCACATAAATGAAGAGGGCAAATAATATTCCATGTTTATGATAACGATTCATATCAGACATTTTCAATTTGCCAATTTACAAGATTTGTTCACCATAATTGACTTAGCCAGTTATAGCTAAGGAGTTCATCAACGGTGCTAAATAATATCCTGTATGAGAAGCCGCATTTTTTGCCACCTCTTCTGGCGTGCCAAATGCCACTACCATACCTCCACCAGACCCCCCTTCTGGGCCCATGTCAATGATCCAATCTGCCATTTTAATCACATCTAGATTATGTTCAATAATGACGATGGTATTGCCGCGCTCACGTAATCGTTGTAATACTTTCATTAATTGCTCGATATCAAAGAAATGTAAACCCGTTGTGGGTTCATCCAACACATATAATGTCTTACCGGTATCACGTTTTGATAACTCTTTTGCCAGTTTAATTCGCTGAGCTTCACCTCCTGATAAAGTGGTCGCATTTTGACCTAACTTAATATAAGTGAGCCCAACATCGATCAAAGTCTCTAGTTTTTTTGCCACAACAGGAATATTGGTGAAAAATTGCTTAGCTTCTTCAATGGTCATGTCTAGTACATCAGTTATGGTTTTGCCTTTATAACGAATATCTAAGGTTTCACGATTATAACGTTTTCCATGACAGACATCACAGGGTACATAGATGTCTGGCAAAAAGTGCATTTCAACTTTAATCAAACCATCACCTTGGCAGGCTTCGCAGCGGCCACCTTTAACATTAAAGCTGAATCGCCCGGGTGTATAACCTCGCGCTCGTGCTTCAGGTGTGCCAGAAAATAACTCACGAACAGGGGTAAATATACCGGTGTAGGTCGCCGGATTCGAGCGCGGTGTCCGCCCTATTGGACTCTGATTAATAGCCACGACCTTATCAAGTTGGTCCAAACCCAAAATATCACTATGAACAGCCGCTTCTTCAGAAGCACCATTCAATGTTTTAGAGGTCATCTTTAATAAGGTGTCATTAATTAGCGTTGATTTACCCGAGCCAGAGACACCGGTTACACAAGTCATCAAGCCGATAGGAATATCAACATCAACATTTTTCAAATTATGACCGCAGGCACCGCGCACTGAAATCACTCGGTTCGGATGATAAGGCACTCGATCTTTGGGAACCGCTATCTTTCGTTTACCTGAGAGATACTGACCCGTTAGTGACTGCTCACTCCTCATAATATCCTTTGGTGTTCCTCGCGCAACAATCTCACCCCCATGAATTCCAGCACCAGGGCCAATATCCAACACGTAGTCAGCAGCAAGAATGGCATCTTCATCATGTTCAACCACAATTACCGTATTACCTAAATCTCGTAATCGTCTAAGGGTGCCTAATAAACGTTCATTATCTCGTTGATGTAAGCCAATCGATGGCTCATCTAAAATGTACATTACGCCCACTAATCCCGCACCAATCTGGCTGGCAAGCCTAATTCTTTGAGCTTCGCCACCCGATAAAGTATCGGCACTTCGCGATAAAGATAAATAATCTAAACCAACGTTCACCAGAAAGCTCAAACGTTGCGAGATTTCTGTAATAATTTTACTGGCAATTTCCCCTCGATTTCCAGGTAAACTTAAATTTTCAAAAAATTGTGTTGCTTCACCAATCGGCATATCACTCACTGCAGGCAATGAGGTTGTACCCAGAAAAACATGACGAGACGCACTATTTAAACGGGCACCATCACATTCAGGACAAGCCCGCACAGTATGATATTTCGCCAAATCTTCTCTGACGCTATTTGATTCTGTTTCGAGATAACGGCGCTGCATATTAGGGATCACCCCTTCAAAACTATGACTGCGCACAATACTTTTACCCCGGTCACTAATGTAACTAAAGTCAATCTGTGTGCGACCACTACCATATAAGACAGCCTTTCGCACTTGATCTGACAAGGCTTCAAAAGGTGTTTCTAAATCAAATTGGTAATGCTCTGCTAACGAGATTAACAACTGATGATAATAGGCATTACGACGATCCCAACCTCGGACTGCACCGGCATTTAAACTTAATTCTGGATGAGCAACAACTCGCGCTGGATCAACAAATTGTTTTATTCCCAAACCATCACAGGTCCCGCAAGCACCAGCAGGATTATTAAAGGAAAACATGCGAGGTTCCAATTCGGCAATAGAATAGCCACAACTTGGACATGAAAAGCGTGATGAAAACAAAGTGGTATTTTTAGCATCATCCATCGCCACTACATGTGCAATACCATCACTCATTTGCAATGCAGTTTCAAAAGATTCGGCCAAACGCTGCTGTAAATCTTCACGCACTTTAAAGCGATCAACAACCGCTTCAATAGTGTGTTTTTTACGTAGCTCAAGTTCAGGCGCTGCATCGAGCTCAATCAGCTCACCATTAACACGGGCACGCACAAACCCTTGCGCACGTAAATTATCCAACACATCCTTATGTTCACCTTTGCGATCTTGTACCACCGGCGCTAACAACATCATTCGCTGACCTTCAGCCATTGCCAATACCGTATCGACCATTTGACTGACCGTTTGTGCTGCTAAGGGTTGATCATGCGTAGGACAGCGTGGCTCTCCCGCCCGCGCAAATAATAAGCGTAAATAATCATAAATTTCTGTAATGGTACCGACGGTGGAACGTGGATTATGTGATGTTGATTTTTGTTCTATCGAAATTGCCGGAGACAAGCCTTCAATATGATCCACATCTGGCTTTTCCATCATCGATAAAAATTGTCTTGCATAAGCAGATAATGACTCAACATAACGTCGCTGGCCTTCAGCGTAAAGCGTGTCAAAAGCAAGCGATGACTTGCCTGAGCCAGACAAGCCCGTAATTACAATCAGCGAATCACGAGGCAAATCGACGTCAATATTTTTTAAGTTATGGGTGCGTGCACCACGAATACTTATGCTTTTCATCCAGCTTCCGTATAAAATGTTTCGAACAGATAAATATACGCCTACCGAGCACTATGATGCAAAAGCAAAACACGACATCCGCAATGACCTCTATAGAAAAGCGCAGTATTGCGGGCTTATCGAGTATCTTTGCCTTGCGTATGTTGGGTTTATTTATGATCTTGCCTGTATTTTCTTTGGCGGCAGACCAATATAGCGGCGCTACACCCATTTTGATTGGTCTAGCCATAGGAGCTTATGGTCTGACCCAAGCCTTGTTACAAATTCCATTTGGCATGTTATCTGATCGTATTGGTCGAAAACGGGTCATCACTATCGGTTTATTACTGTTTGCTGCGGGCAGTGTCGTCGCCGCATTAGCCGACTCTATCTACATGGTTATTGCTGGCCGACTTTTACAAGGTAGTGGTGCGATTGCAGCCGCTATTATGGCACTTACCGCTGATCTGACGCGCGATGAACATCGAACCAAAGCCATGGCCAGTATTGGTATCAGTATCGGACTATCATTTTCTATTGCGTTAGCTGCTGGTGCCGCATTAGAACAATGGATAGGTCTCTCAGGAATATTTTGGGCTACCGCCCTGTTATCGCTGGTTGGCATCGGTGTTTTGCACCTGTGGGTTCCAACACCTAGTCGCCTTATCAATCATCGTGATATTGAACCGGTTCCTAAACAGTTTCTTAATGTGTTCCGTAATGCTGACATAATGCGCATGGTCTTTAGTATTATGATTTTGCATTGTTTACTGACCATCAGCTTTTTTGCTCTACCGATTGCCTTGCTGGATCATGCTGGTTTAGCCAAAGATCAACATGCACTGGCTTATTTACCTATACTTATTTTAGCCTTCATAAGTATGGTCCCCTTTATCATCATTGCTGAGAAATATCGTAAAATGAAGCCCGTATTCATTGGTGCTATTACTACATTAGCAATTGCTCAGTTTGGCTGGGGCTTTTTATCCAACTCAGTCGCTGGCATGCTGTTTTGTTTATGGTTATTTTTTACTGCATTTAATATTTTAGAAGCAAGCCTGCCCTCACTGATGTCAAAACTCAGCCCCCTTGCCAATAAAGGGACGGCAATGGGTGTGTATTCTAGCGCCCAGTTTATTGGCGCTTTTATTGGCGGAGCCGCAGGCGGTTTAATATTCAGTAAATTTGGTGTGTCGGGCGTATTTATTGCTGGAGCAGTATTAACCCTTATCTGGTTGCTTGTCATTTTACCGATGAACCCACCTAAACATTTGTCAACCCGTATTATTCAGTTAGATCCGTCTTTTACCTGCGATCCTAGTGAAATTGCCCAACAATTGAATTACATCGCCGGTGTCGTTGATACTATAATTGTGATTGAAGAATGTGTCGCCTATGTTAAATTCTCACCTGATGAAATCGATAACGACGCTTTGGATGCATTTATTGCTCAAGCATCGTAGAATGAACACGCTTAAATATTAATCTCGCTTAAGGAGCATAAACACCATGTCAGTAAATAAAGTAATTCTTGTAGGAAGACTCGGCGCAGAGCCAGAAAGTCGTGCATTTCCTAATGGTGGTTCCATTTGTAACTTACGTCTTGCCACGTCAGAAAGCTGGAAAGACAAACAAACAGGTGAACGCAAAGAGCGCACCGAATGGCATCGCGTCTCACTAAATAACCGCTTAGGTGAAGTGGCTCAGCAATACCTACACAAAGGTTCACAGATTTATATTGAAGGTCGTATTCAGACCCGCAAATGGCAAGATCAAAGCGGTCAAGATCGCTATTCAACCGAGATTGTTGGTGATTCAATGACTATGCTTGATACTAAAGGAAGCAGTGCAGGGGCAGGTGGTTCAGGCGGAAATTATCAACAAAGTGCGCCTCAGCAAAATACAACAGCACCACAACAAGCTTATACACCACAGCCAGCTTCACCTTCTGCCGGCCCTGATTATGGCGCACCTCAGGGTGGTGCAGATTATTTGGATGATGACATTCCTTTCTAAAAAGCACCTGGGACTATAACGTAAAGTATAATTACTAAGCCACTATTTATAGTGGCTTTTTTATTATTATCTAATAAAATAAACGTTAAATTTAAACTTGCCCTTATTTGGTTGTTCAAGATACTAAGGCTGTATTGATGAATTTGAATACATAGTATTCAAACTACTGTCGCTAAACGGCTAGTAATGATTAGACCTACCTAAGCTTGTAATAT
>Ga0307492_10000143_pt1 | contig 32325 bp, 24 predicted proteins | sample SI3LmetaG_FD_202365 | JGI IMG/M metagenome (GOLD analysis project Ga0307492, IMG submission 202365) | Sea-ice brine microbial communities from Beaufort Sea near Barrow, Alaska, United States - SI3L | ecosystem: Environmental > Aquatic > Marine > Coastal | place: USA: Alaska | collected 2017-05-06 | reverse complement strand
CCTAACATGGCTTTTGAAAACGAACCGAATAGTGGTTCCAATTGTGTAGCCATATCGCCGGCACCTGATATGTTCAAACCGCTTCCAAAAATGCTGGCTGCGGCAGTGGAAGCTATCAATATTGTAATCAAACCACCTAGCCCAATGGCGGTGGCGGTATCTGCACGAGCATGATTCAAATCGGTGACAGATGACCATTTGGCTTTTACCGCGGAGGCATGCAGAAACAAGTTATAGGGTACAACTGTTGTGCCAATGAGTGCGATAACCGTTAACAGGCTGCCCTCTGGAATTTTGGGTGAGGTGAGTCCTTTAAATAGTGCGCTTAAGTCTGGTCCTACTGAGATAAAAGTGCCGATAAATGCGAATGCCATCAGTGCCACTAATATAAGCAATATACGTTCAATGTGTTTATATGATCCCTGCCACAATAAAATCCCGGCTAACAGCGAAATAACTATGACAGAAATGCGGTAAAACGCTTGGCTCTCGTCTGTTAGTGCCTCAATGCCTAATGCCGCACCCGATAAGTTACCTGCTTCGTATGCGGCGTTTCCTAGATATAAGGCCACTATGACCAATCCAAACAATGGCCATTTCCAGATAGACTGACTCAGCATAATACGTAATGTTTCGCCTAGACCTTGTTGGGTTACTAACCCTAATCGGGCTGACATTTCTTGTAATATAATAGTGGCGACAGTCGCAAATAGCAGAGCCCAGAGTAAAGTATACCCGTAATTTGCACCTGCTAAGGTACAAGCGGTGACGGTGCCTGGACCAATAAAAGCCGCTGCGATTAAAGCACCTGGGCCGATGTTTTTAATGCGTTTTAACATAGGCCTCGAACTTCTCTTGGATACTTGCTTAAATTATTTATCCGCTTTCCCAAAACCGCCTCCCGTGGGTGATTGAATGGAAATACTCTGCCCTGCGGTAACCTCAATATGGTCACACCCTTTTAAGTCTTTGCACTCGCCGTTGGGTTTAGTTAACCAATTACGGCCGATCCTTCCGGCTTCGCCACCCTTAAGGCCGTAGGGCGGGATGACTCTGTGTCCCGACAAAATGGAACACTGCATATCCTCTAAAAAAGTAATAGTGCGGGTAATGCCATCACCTGCATTCCATTTACCTTTGCCACCTGAGTCGCGATCAATTGTAAATGCTTTGAGTATCACCGGGTAACGTTGCTCTAAGATTTCGGGATCGGTCATACGGGTGTTGGTCATATGGGTATGCACCGCTGCTACACCATTAAAACCATTACCTTTAGCGTCGATTCCCGCGGGGCTACCAGAACAGATGGTTTCGTAATACTGATAGTGTTCATTACCAAAAGTGAGGTTATTCATTGTGCCTTGGCTTGAACCCAGTGCACCTAAGGCCGCAAATAAAGCATTGGTCACCGCTTGGCTGGTTTCAACATTACCCGCTACCACCGCAGCCGGAAAGCGCGGATTAAGCAACGAACCTTCAGGCACAATAATATCCAGCGCTTGCATACAGCCTGCGTTAAGGGGTACGTCGTCGTTAACCAAACATCTAAATACATACATCACAGCCGCTTGAGTAATGGCTTTGGGCGCATTCAGGTTATTGTATTGTTGTGCGCTGGTGCCAGTAAAATCAATGCATGCCCGCAGATTGGCTTTATCAATGGTGATCTTGACCTCTATGGTTGCACCGGATTCTAAGGGGTAGCTAAACGCGCCATCTTTTAATCTCCCAATCACTTTTTGTACTGAGGTTTTGGCGCTGTCTTGGATATGTTGCATATAGGCATAAACAGTTTTAAGACTATGCTGCTCGACCAGCTTCAGTAACTCATTCAGACCTGTTGTATTCGCAGCCGTTTGCGCCATTAAGTCAGCCATATTCTGAGGGATATTTCTTGCAGGGTAGGCACCTGCAGAGAATAGTTTTTCAAGACGTGTGGTTTGAAAGTGCCCTTGCTCAACTAACTTCACGCTGTCTAGCAGTATGCCTTCTTGATGGATATCGGTTGCTAGTGAAGACATGGAACCCGGTGTAATACCTCCTACGTCTTCATGGTGGGCACGGCTGGCCACATAAAATAAAACATGTTTGTTCGCGTTATCAAACACCGGAGTAATCACTGTAATGTCGGGTAGGTGCGAGCCTCCGTTGTAGGGATTATTTTGTACAAACACATCCCCTGCATTGATGGACTGTGGGCCATTTATAATCACTTTGACACTGGCATCCATTGAGCCTAAATGCACCGGCACGTGTGGTGCGTTGGCAATCAAGTTACCAGTAGCATCAAAAATGGCACAGGAAAAGTCCAAACGTTCTTTGACATTAACTGACTGTGAGGTATTACGCAGCACTATGCCCATTTGCTGGGCTATGCTCATAAAGGCGCTGTTAAATAGTTCTAGGGTGACTGGGTCTGCTTTGCTTAGGGTGTTTTTTTCTGAAGGTGGGCCTGAGTCTAATGTTGTTTTGACTTCCTCAAAATGAAGGATCAAATGGCCATTCACATTGACCTTAACTCGCCAGTTTTTTTCAACAATGATGGTGCCTGTTGGCTCCACAATAATGGCAGGGCCTATTACTTCATGGCCAAACCTAAGTGAGGATAGCTGTATTAGGGGGGCATCTAACCATTCTCCTTGACTATAAATTTGCCTGACGCTGTGTATCTTTATCGATAAGTTGCTGGTTAATATGTGTTTGGTTTCTACTACCTTTTCAGCACCGCCATAAGATTCAACAATTAACGTATCGATTATTATGGGTTTGTCGGCACTAAAGCCAAACTGTTGCTCATGCTGCTGAGTAAAGTTTTTTTGCATAGCGGCAAACGAATCTAATGGGATATTTAGGCTAGTATCGGTATTTAAGTATTTGAGCAGAGCGGTGCTTTGATGACTAATTTGATTGTGGCTTAAACCTTGGCCGGTTAAGTCTTCAATATTAGCTTGTTTCAATTGTGCAATTGCAAGAGCGATGGCTTGAATGTCACCCCTTTGAATAAGCGGGTTTGCTACCTTCTGGCGTTCTACTTTTATATCGGCCAGCCCCATACCGTAAGCTGATAATATGCCAGAATAGCTATGCAAAAATATGGTTTTAATGCCTAACTTTTCAGCCACCAAACAAGCATGTTGCCCACCTGCACCGCCAAAACAGTTGAGTACATAATTGGATACGTCATAACCCCGTGCGATAGATATCTTTTTGATGGCCTGCACCATATGTTGAATCGCAATCGCCAGAAAACCTTCGGCTACATCTTCAGCGCATCGCCCATCATCAATATTGCTAGCGATTTCAGAAAAAGCTTGCCGTGAGCTTTTTTTATCCAAAGGTTGGTTTTGCTCTGGGCCAAACAGACTAGGAAAAAAGTCCGCCTGAATTTTGCCTAAACACAGGTTAATATCGGTCACTGCAAGTTTACCATGACGGCGATAACATATAGGGCCTGGAACCGCACCTGCGGACTCAGGACCTACCCGAAAGCGCCCATCCTGATAACGTAATACTGAACCACCACCGGCGGCAACAGTATGAATATGTAACATGGGTACACGCATACGCACCCCCGCAACCTCCGTTTCGTAGGCCTTCTCAAACTCGCCCGCATAGTGAGACACATCGGTAGAAGTGCCACCCATATCAAAACCAATGATTTTATCAAATCCTGCTTGTTTAGCGGTATGCACTGCACCCACTATGCCGCCTGCGGGGCCAGATAATATGGCATCTCGACCACGAAATGACTCAGCGCTAGTCAGGCCGCCAGATGACTGCATAAATAATAATTGAGCAGGAGTGTGTTGGTTAAGCCCTTTGCTGATATTTTGAATATAGCGCAATAATATGGGGGTGAGATAAGCATCTACTAAAGTCGTTTCACCTCTGGATATGAGTTTTTGTAAGGGGCTAACTTCATGGCTAACAGAAATTTGCTTAAAGCCAATTTCCTTAGCCAATTGCATCAGTTTTTTTTCATGCTGGTTATATTGGTAGCCATGCATCAGTACTATTGCAATGGCGGTTAAACCTTGGCTGTAAGCAGCCTCTAATGCCTTTTTGCTTAATGGGATATCAAGCTCTTGCAAGACTTCACCCTTAGCCGTGACTCGTTCGTTTATCTCGACTACTTGGGTGTAGAGAATATCTGGTTTTTCAATCTTTAAGGCAAAAGTATCGGGGCGTGCCTGATAACCAATTTCAAGTGCGTCTTTAAAACCCTTAGTGATCGCCAGTAACACATTGTCACCTTTGTGTTCTAATAAAGCGTTAGTCGCAACTGTGGTACCCATTTTGATTTTATCGATTAGGCCATCTGGCACAGGATCGGATTGACAGATGTCCAGAATTGACTTAATACCGAACACTGCAGCATCGTCATAGGCTTCTGGATTTTCTGATAGGTATTTTCTGCATAGCAGTGTGCCATCAGGATGCCGGGCAATGATATCGGTGAAAGTGCCACCACGATCAATCCAAAATTGCCAGTTTTTATGAAGTGTATGAAAGTCTTTAGTCATTGGATATGCAGTTGTGAACCTTAATTGTGATTATGCCAGACCTTATGCTTTAATCTATTAACTTGGATATAAATATATAAGTAGGCATAAACGTTATGATTATTATCACAGGTGATCTGTTGATCAAAGATGGCAGCATGCAGCAAGCTATGCAAGCCTGTCAAAAACATGTTGCTCACTCGCGCACTGAGCCAGGTTGTATTAGCCATAGCGTGTATCAAGATCCTGAAAATAGATTACGTTTGTTTTTTTATGAACAATGGGAAGACCAAGCTAGTATCGATGCACATTTTGTTTTACCTAGTTCACTCGCTTTTGTTGCAGCGGTAACAACATTGGTTTCTGCCCCACCTAATTTGCATATTTTTAATGCCACACAAATTAAATAAACCCTTATCTAAACTTTTTGAATACCTTTAGCGACATAAGAAAAAGCAATACACTCATTTATAAAACTGGATAGGATTTCGACATGAAAAAATCAATTATTATTTGTTTAGTGTTATCCATTACATTTCTAAGCAAAGGGCTCTTCGCAGATGGTTGGGGCACTGCCAATTTAAGCAAAAAAGTACAGTTGGCTTTAGCCACTGACTCTATCGTTCAACTGAGTATTGATGCAGGTGCTGGTGATTTGAAGATCACAGGTGTAGCAGGTCAGTCAGAGATTACTGTCGTTGCTAAAGTGTTAGGCGATAATTTGAGTGATGATGATTATGTACTGAGCCTTGAAAAAAAAGGTGACAAAGCGGTACTCACTGCTCAATTCAATGACAATACTTACAACAATGAAAGCATTGATCTAACAGTCAGTATGCCATCCTCTTTGGCTTTGGTAGTGGACGATAAGTCTGGTGATATATCAATTGAATCGGTCAGCAATGGACTCACTTTAAATGATCGTTCGGGGGATATTAACTTGAGTAAAATTGCAGGTCTAATGAGAATTGAAGACCGTTCTGGGGATGTGACAGGAGATGATTTACGCGGCGACGTGATCATCAATGATCGCTCAGGTGAGATCCGTCTGAAAAATGTTGTGGGTGACGTAAATATTGATGATTCTTCGGGTGATATTCGCGCAACAAACATATCTGGTGTCGTCACAGTTGAAGACAGTTCTGGTGATATCAATATTAACGGTGCTGCGGATTTTAAGTTAAAAAACGATGGATCCGGTGATGTTAGTTTGCGTAATATTAATAGCAATCTTAAGTAGCTATAATTGAGTTGGTTCTAGACTTTATATATGTGTGACTAGTTAGATACTAGCTTAGCCTATTATTACTCGGTTGCGTCCCTGTTTTTTGGCTTTATATAGAGCATCATCTGCTCGTTTCAGAGTACTTTCTATATGTGTTTCTTGACTGTCCCATTCGGCTACACCGGCGCTGGCAGTAATTTCAATGATTAATTTATCAGAATAAGTAGGTGAATCAACAATACAGGTGCGGATCTTTTCAGCCAGTTTAATAGCTTCTGATATTGGTGTATTAGGTAACAATATCAAAAATTCTTCACCGCCAAAACGAAACACGGAGTCAGAGTTTCGGCAATTATTTTGGATAGTATTAGCAACACTTTGAATGACCTTATCGCCCAAATCGTGGCCATATTGATCGTTAATGGACTTGAATAGATCTATATCAAAACTTATCACCGATAAATTAGCATGGTAACGTTTGCTCATGGCAACGGACTGCTTGGCCAAAACAGCAAAGGAACGTCGATTAAGTAAATTCGTTAAATAATCGTGGTTGGCTTCCTCATGTAAATTTGTAGAGTATCGATCAGACTTTATAGATAGTGGAGTGATAACAAACAAACCTTCAATAATTACAGTCAGTACGATGATAATCAGTATTAGTTGCTGGGAAGTGCGCAACTCTTTAACTTTCTGATTACTCTCAATTTCGTATTGCTTCACAACAGTGTTAAAACTATTTAGTATCTGTTCTCTCGCCAAAGATAAAAGGGTCAAATTCTTTAGGTTGTTTTGATTAACTGTTCCGACTTTTAGACTGTTCAATGTTTGTCTAACTAATAATGAAAACTCGGTCACTTTTTGATTAACATTGTGGGGGTCTGAAAAATATAATTTATAAATAGTTGTTGAAAGAGGAGATGTCAGATTTTTGTTTATTGCTTCAAAATGGTCTTTAAGCAGATACTCGTGGTTGCTTTGCATTTTGTTGAGAGCCGCCAGTACTTTCTCTTTGACGATAGAACTATTGTCCGCGATATATTCGTTAGTATACAAAGCAATGCGCTGGGACAACATACGTTGTTCCCCACTTACATTAATAATGTGGGCAGATGTACTTTGCTCAATGATGATCTTATCTAATGTGAAATGCACAACGATTGATAGACCTGCAATCAGCGTTAGCGAAATAACATAGGTTAATGTCATATTGCGAACCGGGTTTAAAATCCTTTTAATACTTGGAGGTGTATGCATTTTACTGTTCAGTTGCTTTTTCCTGTTAACTGATACTAAATTATACTAAATTTTGTTTACATTGAAATATGATAATGTAAAAAATATATACTTTGGAGAGTCAAATGGCACAGTGGTTAGATGCAAAAGTGGTGAGTAGAACAGATTGGAATGACCATTTGTTTAGTTTACGTTTTTCTTGTGCTGACTTTCCTAAGTTTACGGCCGGGCAGTTTACTAAAGTCGGTGTTGAACAAGATGAAAAAATTATCTCTCGCCCTTATTCACTCGTTAGTGGGCCTGACGATAATGAGATAGAGATTATTGCGGTGCCGGTTGAAAATGGTTTGTTGTCTCCCAAGTTACACGCATTAAAAGTCGGCGATTCTTTAAAAATCATGTCACCTGCAACCGGGTTTCTGATCCTTGACGAAGTGCCAAAAAGTCGTGATTTATGGTTAATGGCAACGGGTACCGGCGTGGGACCTTTTTTATCTATTCTAGCCACAGAGCAGGTCTGGCAGAATTATGAAAATATAATATTGGTCTACGGCGCACGTTATGACGATGACCTTGCGTATAAGAAGTTGATTGCCACTTGGTCTGAGCAATACCCAGATAAGTTTCACTTTGTACCCATCGTAAGCCGTGAACATCAGCCTAATAGACTACACGGGCGTATTCCCACACTACTTAAGACATCCCTGATTCAGGAACAAGTAGGCTTGGATATCCATGCTGCTCATAGTCAAGTGATGTTATGTGGCAATCCCGCTATGATCGAAGAGGCCACACAAACTTTAATTGAATTGGGTTTATCTAAACACCTTCGCCGTTCGCCGGGGCATATATCTTTGGAGCGGTATTGGTAGAAAAGAGCAACTGCGCGTTATTAGCGTCGAGTTTCGAGTAAAACAGAGTCTGTCATTCAAAATTAACGGTACATCTATAATAATGATCTTCAGAACAGCTAACGTTACTTTCTACTTTTGATAAACGTGCTTCAAAAGGTAATTTTCATACACTGAATCTAAGCCGGTTGAATAGATGATCCGCATCGTTTATGATTCTTATCATCAAGGTTGTAAGGACACAATATGGTTATTGAATTTTTAACCCACGAAGCTAACGCCCCATATTTTTTTGCACTTTCTTTTTTGGTTATCCTTTTTGTCTTTGAGGTGTTGGGATTGCTTATTGGTATGAGTTTAAGTCATGCCTTTGATAGCTTAATTGATTTTGATGTAGACACCGATATAGGTGGCCATTTAACCCTTTTAGGTTTGGGTAAAGTACCTTTTATTATCTGGTTAACATTCTTTTTTGGCTTATTTACCATCCTCGGATATGCCGCCAACGCAATCTCCAGTTCTATACTAGGGTTTATGCCTATTTGGTTAAGCATAGCCCCTGTAGCTATTGTATCTTTTATGATCAATGGGGTTTTGTGTAAGGTGTTTGCTAAAGCCTTTCCTCGATTTGAAACCACAGCTGTTAGCACCGATACCTTTTCAGGTAGGGTTGCCAAGGTAACAATTGGTAATGCAACATTTACAAAATTTGCTATGGGAGTAGTGATTGATGAGCACCAAACCTCCCATAACATACGAGTACAAGCGATGGATGACGGTATTATTCTTAATCAAAGTAATCACGTTATTCTCGTTGAACAAATAAAGGGTAACGCAATTTGGCTTGCTATTCCTTATGAAAACTAAGCCGTATTCTGCGTGTTTTTTATTTTAAACACTCAAAAACTATACACACCTAAACAATCCACTACGGAGTATTATAAATGGATTTAAATAACATCATTGGTTACGTAGTAGCCGCAGGTATCTTATTAATTGTTCTTTTCATCGTCGGATTCTCATTATCGAGGATGTATAAAAAATCGACCAAAGATTCGGCGTTGGTTAAAACCGGATTGGGTGGTGAAAGAGTCATCACAACGGGTGGCGTAATGTTGATCCCTGGCTTCCAAGAGCTAATGAGAGTCAACATGCGCACGCTGCGTATTCGCGTTGAGAAACGAGAAGCTGAAGCATTGATTACTGAAGACTGTATGCGTGTTGATGTTGGCGCCGACTTTTATGTGCGCGTCGCAAGTGATACTGACTCTATTGCCAAAGCTGCTCAAGCGCTCGGTGATCGCCTAGATGATCCTGATAAAGTGAAAGAGCTAATGGAATCTAAGTTCGTCGGTGCGCTTCGTTCAGCCGCAGCTTCGATGTCAATGGATGAGCTTCATAAGAATCGTCCTGACTTCATTCTTGCCGTACAAAATGCCATCGCTGATGAGTTGGCTCAAAACGGTCTTGAACTCGAGTCGGTTTCACTTACTAGCTTCGATCAGACCAAACTTGAGTATTTTGACGAAAATAACGCGTTTGATGCCCAGGGCCGCGCAAAACTTGCAGAAACTATTGAAGGTCGTAAACAGCGTACTAATGAAGTTGAGCAAGAAAACCGCATTGCAATTGAGCAACGTAACCTTGAAGCCGAAAAGGATTCACTCGCAATTGAGCAGCAAAAACGTGAAGCTGAAATTGCCCAAGAGCAGGAAATTCAAGTTAAAGAAGCTGAACAGAAAGCTTTGATAGCTGCTAAACGTGAAGAGCAAGAGCAGAAAGAGCGTGAAGCTGAGATTGGAAAAAATCTTGCTATCGAAGCCGCTGAAATTGCAAAGAGTAGAGCTATTGAATCGGCTGAAATCGAGAAAAAATTAGCGCTTGATAAGATGAAAATTAATCAACAGCGTGACCTTGAAGTTGCTGAACAGGAACGTCAAATTATCATTGCTGAAAAGTCAGAAGCTGAATCTGCTGCCCGTGCTAAGGCAGCAGAAGCAGAACAAGACAGAGTGGTCAAAGAAGAAGGCGTCATCACAGCTGGTGAAGTCGCTAAAGCTGAGCGTCAAAAGCAAATTGAAGTTATTGATGCACGTAAAGTGGCTGAGCGAGAAGCGGTAGGTATCACTGTTGCTGCTGAAGCTACTAAGAAAGCAGCTCAAGATGATGCTGATGCGAAGTTGATTCTTGCCAGAGCGAATGCGGATGCAATCATAATGAAGGCTGAAGCGGATGAGAAGCAATATACGGTTGATGCTGAAGGTCGTCGTATCTTGAATGAAGCTGATAACGCCTTGAGCGAAGGACAAGTAGAGCTTCGTCGCATACTCGCAACACTTGATGCGTTGCCTAAGGTTGTTGCTCAAGCTGTTGAGCCTCTTAAAAATATCGAAGGTATTAAAATCTTACAAGGCTATGGTGGCGTGGCTGCTGGCGCTTCAAATGTAGCTGGTGGTGCGACGTCGGGCGGTGATCCTATGTCACAGCTTACAAACGCGGCATTAGGCTATAAAGCCCAAGCTCCTGTAGTTTCTGCGTTACTAAATGAATTAGGTCTGGGTGGATCCCTTGAGGATCTTGTTTCTGGAGGTGCACTAGCCGACCTTGTCAAAGGTAAAGCGGCTGCTGAATCTTCAGAAGCCGCTGATCCGGTAGATGCTGGAGTCACTGAAACGGGTCGCTAGCCTTAACCTTATGTGTGGTATTTTCCTCTCCTTCCCTTGAGCTGATTCACTAGTATTTAGCTACGACCCAAGAGAGGCTTTCACACCCTGTTTCTGTCTTATCAAACTTACTAGCAGTCAACTAAATGAATCAGATAGCAAAAAATCGATGCCTGTTGAATAGGTTAGGGATGTGGCTTATTCTTCCTACATTCAACAAGTTCGAAGGAGTATGCCATGACTGCACTATTTACAAAAAAAACAATTATTATCACGGGTGCGTCTGCAGGTGTCGGCGCCGCCTGTGCCCGGGCTTTTGCGGCTCAAAAAGCTAACCTAGTATTGGTGGCTAGGGGTCAAGAAGGACTGGATTTAATTAAACAGGAATTGTCGACTCAGACAAAAGTGCTTACTGTAGCAATGGATGTATCAGATACCGAGCAATGTTTGGCTTTGTTTGCCAAAGCTGAGCAAGAATTTGGCAGCGTTGATGTGTTAGTTAACAACGCCGGCATGCACAGCAGAGGTAACCTTGAGACTATCTCTCCAGCAGACGTAGGTGCAATGGTTGATATCAATATTAGGGCTCCTCTGATGCTGTCTTGTGCGGCTATTCCGTATCTGCGCCGTGCTGGTGGCGGTGGCATTGTTATGGTTGGCTCACTTGCAGGCATGGCTCCTTTGCAGGGGGCGGCAACCTATTCTGGCACTAAAGCTGGGCTGCGCGCATTTGCCTACGCCTTAGCTGATGAGATGCAAGGCACGGGCATACATGTTGGAGTAGTTTCTCCTGGGCCGATTGATACTGGCTTTATTATGGATGAGATTGATAACGTTGAGGATATTGTCTTTTCCCAGCCGATGAGCAGTGCTGATGAAGTAGCTGATGCAGTCTTGAGAATAGCTGCAGGAGATAAACTAGAAATCCCTATGCCAGCTTCCAGCGGCAGGATGGTAAATTTAGCTTATTTGTTTCCTTGGCTACGTCGTTATTTGCGTCCAAAACTATATGCTAAGGGACGTAAAAATAAAGATAAGTATCGTAATCGACAGATTCAAAAATAACTTTTTATGCATATAATGAAACCGAATTATATCGACCAATACAGTTTTCAGCTGGTCATAGCGTTGAAAACCATGTTTGAGTGTTTATTAAATATAGACACCCAAAGATGACTGATATTGATATAGAGGAACTAAAAAGACCTTTTAACCTATGGCTGCTTATGACCGCCATGCGATCAAAACGATCTGATTTTAATTGTCATCAAAAATTTAGATAGGGCATTCAATGAAACGTTACTTATTACCCGTCTTACTGTTGATTATATTCGCGAGCAATTTTGAAGCGAGTGCAGACCAAAAAAAAACTCAGCACCATGGGCATGGTGCTGAACAACCAAAAATAGCATTGAATCATGGTGAAAAGTGGAAAATTGATGAAAGCTTGCATACCGGCATGACTCTTATCAAACAAGAAATTATTAAAAATCTAGACGCTATTCATGCTGACCATTTCCCTAAGCAGCAATATACGCAACTTGCCATTAAGCTAGATACACAGCTTGCTTACCTTTTTGAAAATTGTAAGTTGCCAACCCAAGCAGATGCACAATTACATATTTTACTAGCAAGAATAGTGCAGGGTATTGCGATTATTAAGCAAGAAAGTAATAAAAAACATGGCGTTATATTAATCATGCAAGCATTAATGGACTATCCAAATTATTTTGATGATCCTGCTTGGCAGGACCTGCAGCATTAATCAGTGCGATAGCTAATAGTAAATCATTAAGAAGTGATGCTGTATGAAAAGCCTGATGTGACTGACTTGGATGTTGGAAGGTTAAATATTGCAGCATCAGTTATCGAGATCACAGTACCTGCAGCACATACCTTTGATGCCATATATTAGCTTTGGCGGAATCAATAAAAAACCGACTGTCGCCGGTTTCAAAGCTATACGCTTGAACCTTAACCGTTGCCTTTACCAAACCAATTCAACTTCTTGTGCAAACTCACCACCGAACCCACAATAATTAAAGCGGGTGGTCTAATTTCTGCGGCTTCTGCTTTTTGTTGTATATCTTCTAAGGTGCCCGTCACCACTTTTTGTTGTGGGGTTGTAGCTGACTGCACCATGGCGATGGGCGTAGTGGCTGCCAGACCATGTTTAACTAATTGTTCACAGATAATAGGTAAGCCTGTCAAACCCATATAAAATACTATGGTTTGGTCTGGTTGAGCTAAGCCTTGCCAGTTTAGGTTGATGCTATTGTCTTGTAAGTGACCTGTTGCAAATACTACTGATTTGGCGTGATCTCTGTGTGTTAGCGGTATACCTGCATAACTAGCTGCACCACTGGCGGCAGTAATACCGGGAACAACCTGAAAACTAACGCCATGTTTGATTAGAGTTTCGAGTTCTTCTCCGCCTCTACCAAAAATGAAAGGGTCGCCGCCTTTTAACCTGACTACACGGTTACCTGCTAAGGCTTCTTTGGCCAATAGTTCATTAATTTCATCTTGGGGTATTGTGTGTTTACTTTTAGCTTTGCCTACATAGATTTTTTCTGCATCGCGTCTTACCAGCTCAAGTATTTCTGGTGAAACCAAGCGGTCATAAACTACAACATCGGCTTTTTGCATTAAACGTAACGCTCTAAATGTCAATAAGTCAGGATCGCCAGGACCAGCCCCTACAAGATATACTTCACCGACTGTTTTGCTGGCTTCGGGGGCGTTTAATTTTTCCAAAAATTTTTGTTCAGCGACTTGTTCGTTACCTTGTAAAATATTTTCGGCTATATCGCCGTCCAATACGTCCTCCCAAAAATAGCGGCGTTCTGTCACTGATTTGAAACGTTTTTTTACGGACTCTCTGAATTTTTCTGAAAACTGACCTAACAAACTCACTTTCTGTGGGATAACAGATTCGAGTTTTTGCCTTAAATATCTGAGTAATACTGGCGCTACTCCACCGCTACTCATAGCAATAATGATGGGTGAGCGGTCAACAATAGAGGGAGTAATAAATTGGCAAAGTGGAGTGTTATCTACCACGTTGACTAAAATCTTTTGGGCACGGGCTTGATCATGAATTTGTGCATTTAGTTCACTGTTATCTGTGGCCACAAAAACCATTTGTTGGTTCCTAAGGTCTGACTCGATATAAGGCCTAACAATCAGCTTAATTTTTTCTTCTTTAGCAAATCGTTGCACTGTATCGCATGCCCAAGGGGCTACGACTGTAATATTCGCAGACGTTTTTAAGAGTAATTCCACTTTGCGCGCGGCTACTTCTCCTGCGCCCACGACCAAACAGGTTAAGTCTATGGTATCTAAAAATATCGGGAAGTATCGCATGTGTTATTACTCATTAAGATAATGTGATTATTGTGCCCTTTCAGAATGGAAGTGCAAACCAATTAAAACAGAATTTATATTCCATTAGGTTATTAAGAAATAGTAATGCTGATATTGGAGGTATAAAAAAAGGGCCGTATAGGCCCTTTTGTCATTATTTTAAACTTAAAGTTTAGTCACGGTTATCTGGATTACCACGTTTCTTTGGTGGTTGTTCAGACCATTCGCGCATACCTAAGCTTCGGCCTGCAACACGAGTCTTTTGCAATGTGTCGTGAGTTGCTTTTGGCATATCTTTAGGCAAATCTACGGTACTGAAATTATCGTAGATTTCGATAGAACCGATATTTTTACTACTGATATTAGCTTCGTTAGCGATAGCGCCCACTATGTTGCCTGGTTTGGCACCATGAGTATGACCTACTTCTATACGATAGCGCTGCATTCCTTCACTAGGTGGGCCAGATTTGCGTTCGCGTTTAACACGCTCACCGCCACCACGTTCACCACCACGTTCAGGACGAGCACCGCGATCTCTTGGCGCACGATCATTTCTATCGTTACGGTCATTTCTTGGAGGCGCAGCATTTAAATCAGGTCGGTCACTGTCTTTAAGGATAAGTGGCTCATCACCTTGAGCGATTTTGGCTAATGCGGCCATGATCACTTCTGGTGCAGCTTCAGTTTCTGCTTGAATTGATTCAACGATAGGAATAAGTGTCTCAATTGATGCATCACCAATCGCTTCAATCACACTGCTTTTGAAACGAGATAAACGTGTTTCATTAAGTTGTGAGATTGACGGGATAGTCATTGCATCGATTGTCTGCCTAGTGGCGCGTTCAATGGAAAACAACATACGTTTTTCACGATGTGAAATAAATAATATTGCATCACCTTCACGACCAGCGCGACCAGTACGACCAATACGGTGAACATATGATTCTGTATCATAAGGTACGTCAAAGTTGATTACGTGACTAACACGTTCAACATCAAGACCACGAGCAACAACATCTGTAGCAACTAGAATATCAATTTTGCCTTTCTTCAGACGGTCAACGGTTCGTTCACGTGAGTTTTGTGGAATATCACCGTTAAGTGGTTCAACCGCATAACCTCTGGCAGAAAGTTTTTCAGCCAATTCCATGGTGGCTGTTTTAGTACGCACGAAGATAATCACACCATCGAAGACTTCTACTTCTAATATGCGTGTTAGGGCTTCTAACTTATGATGTCCAGCAACTTGGCAATAACGCTGACGAATAGTGCTAGCAGTGGCTACCTTAGATTCAATTTTGACTGATTTAGGGTCATTTAAATAGCGTTTCGTTATTTTACGAATAGCATCAGGCATAGTCGCTGAAAACAACGCAGTTTGGCGCTCTTTTGGAGCATGTCCCAAAATCCATTCAACATCATCAATGAAACCCATACGTAACATTTCATCAGCTTCATCGAGCACCAAAAACTTCAATTTATCAAGTTTAAGTGTACCCTTTTTAATGTGATCTATTACGCGGCCAGGCGTGCCAACAACAACTTGTGTGCCACGTTTTAGTTGGCGAATTTGGTTATCGTAAGATGAACCGCCGTAAATAGGTAAAACGTTAATTTTCTTAAGGAAGCTAGCATAAACCTGAAAGGCTTCGGCTACTTGAATGGCTAACTCTCTGGTAGGAGTTAATACCAATAATTGGGTGCTTTTATCATCAGGATCAATATTGGCCAACATAGGTAGAGCAAAAGCAGCGGTTTTACCGGTACCTGTTTGCGCGGTGCCTAATAAATCCTGGCCTCCAATAATAAGTGGAATACACTCTGCTTGAATAGGTGTAGGTTTTTCATAGCCGACTTTGTCTAATGCTTGCAGCAGTTCTTCGGGTAGGTTTAAATCTCTAAATGTTATTTCAGATGTGGTGGTGGTCATCAATTTTCCCAGGGTACAGGCAGGCACAGCGTTATTTGAATCGGTAATACAATTTCTAAAATCAGTAAAACAATTATTTAAGGCGAAGCCGGCACGGTTTCAAAGGTCAAATTATATTCGATATTCAACATTTACTCCATGTAATGCTTTGTTTAATTGCATTATTTTTAGTAAATGCCATTTTGTGGTGCACAATATTGTGGTTTATTGTCAATGATGTTGCAAATTTGTCATAGAGTTGCAGGCGTTATTAACATGTCACGATAGTTTTATTCATTTAGCAAATTTTTATAAAAAGTAGTTTTAGGTTCAGGAACAACAATCACTATGCAACAAAGTATTAAGAAAGATAGATTTATCCCTTTGAGAAAAACAGATTTAATCCAAGCTTGTTTAAATGATGGTCGTTTATCCACTGAACAACGTGGTGCATTTAAAACTCTTTCACAGCTGATTGTCAGTACCTTACATTTTGAATATCACCATATTCTTGAGGAATTAAAGGACAGTTACGCACCTTTTGATCCTAATTCTGACACTATAGCTGTTACACAGTTAACCGATGATACCTTGCAAACTAAACAAGATATTTTTACTAATAGATTTACCCAAGTATTAAATGCTGCCAATTTCGAAAAAGTCACCGATCAAGATCTACAAGAAGCGTTAAACGAGGAGTCATTATTTAAGGTTAGGTTAGCGGTGGAGTTTGAAGACTTTGCGGATGTAGTTTTTTATCGCCGCGGAGAGTATCAACAAACTGAAACTATTAATAAGTTTTGGGGATTACTTAAACAAAAAATAACGTTTACTAATTACGATAAAGTGGCTGTATACATCAAGTTTAAAGATGCGGATTATTTTAGTCAAAAAAAGAGTAATGCGGCGAATTTCGAACCAGGCTTTACCGACCCTGGATCTACTATTATTAAGCTTTTTCAGAATGTGCCTAAGGCTGATTTAGAAATGTTGTTTCCTAATAGCCAAGTGCGAATGAGAACTATAGATAAAGCCATAATAGGAGGCTCGGCTCTAGTGGGAGGCGCGGTAGTCTTGGTGTCTAAGCTTGGTGCCTCTTTACTGGTGTTAGCAGGGCTGTTGAGTTATTGGTTGGGATTCAGTAGTCAGGAGGTGACAGTCAATACCCAGCAATTAATCGCTTTGGGTATTGGGACAGGAGTATTGGGTGGTTTTATTTTTAAAGAATGGAGCAAATTTAAAAATCGTAAGTTGCGTTTTATGAAAGCTTTAGCAGACAATTTGTACTTTAAAAACCTAGATAATAATTCAGGGGTTTTTCACAATCTTATTGATTCTGCTGAAGAAGAGGAATGCAAAGAAGCCATTCTAGCATATTATTTTCTTGTTACTATTGGGGGCTCGATGACAAGCGAGCAGTTAGATAAGAAAATAGAACAGTGGTTTTCAGAACAATTTGATTTTCAAATTGATTTTGAAATCGCCGATGCCTTAGCCAAATTAGAACGCTTTGGTATCGTTAAATTTAATGACGGTCAATATATTGCGTTGTCCATAAGTGATGCACAACTACAACTTGATACACAGTGGAATGGTCTGTTTAATTTTTCCAAAGCACCATTAACCGTTTGAGTGCCCACATCTGCCAATAAAACGTGGTGCGATTGTCGCTTCTGGTAAAAACTCATGTCATTATATACTCATACGAAATTTCGCACGGAATAATCAAAATGAAAAGTTTGAATTCAAAACAATTTAAATATGCATTAGCTGTTGTAGCAATAGGCGTTCTATCCTCTTGCGGTAAACAAACTAGCGACCAGTATATGCAGGAAGCTAAACAGTATGTTGCAGAAAATGATCCTGGGGCTGCTATTGTCGCGTTAAAAAATGCGGCTCAGCTTGAGCCAAAATTAGCTCAAGCAAGATTTGAACTTGGGCTACTTTACATACAGCAAAAACAATTTGAAAGTGCAGAGAAAGAGTTGAATCGTGCGTTGGAATATGGTTATGAACCATCAAAAGTATTACCCCTATTAACGCAAGCTTATCAACAAACCGGCGCCTATTCAGCGATCAGTAAATTAGAGCATGAGCAAGACGGGTTAACATCGGTCGAACGCGCTGAAATCGGTTATTTCAAAGTGGTTGCATTGGCTCGATTAAATAAAATAGACGATGCTCGTGTATTAATTGAAGAATTAAGAGAGATTGCGACTAGTTCAGTTTTTAAGGGACTAACAGCATCTTACATGCTGGTGTTAGATGAAGATTATGAAGCAGCCGCCACTTCAGTATCTGAGCTACGTGAACAAGCCCCACAAAATGCAGAGGTATTGAAGTTATTAGCTCAGCTAAAATTGTCGATTGGTGCACCAGATGAAGCCGCTGAAATATTTACTGATTATGTTCAGTTTTATCCTGGGGATAAACAAACAACTTTTGTCTTAGCTAAATTATTGGTAGATATTGGTAAATTAGAAGCTGCGGAACCTTATATTGATGAACTTCTTTTATTAAATGACCAAAACCCCTTATTGAATCAATTAAAGTCTGCAACATATGCACAAAAAGGTGATTATGCCAATGCCCTTAAACATGCTGAGATAGCTATCAATGGTGGTATTGAAGCACCATCTATACGCTTGGTAGCAGGTTATTCCGCCTATCAAATACAAGACTACTCAAGTGCTAATCGGCACTTGACTTATATTGCTGGAGTACTGCCAGATAATCATCCTGGTCTCAAGTTGCTTGCAGCTAGCCAACTTCAGTTAGGGCTGACCTCTGAAGTAGTGGACGTGTTAGGTAGGCTCGACCAATTATCAGATGAAGATGCGCCTTTATTTTCTAAGGCAAGTTATGAACTGCTTCGTGACGGTTTTGAAAAAGAAGCCAAGGTATTGATTGAAAAATCCACTAATATTAGCCGGACTGCTGAGGATTTAACGCGCTTAGGATTATTACAACTTTCTCTGAATAATCTTGATGGCATAGTCAACTTAGAAGAGGCGGTCAGTAAGTCGCCTGAATTGGTGAGTGCACAAACCACACTAGCAAAAGCGTATATAGTCACTAAGCAATACGACAAAGCTTTGGAACTGGCAAGTAATTGGAAAAACACCAGCCCCGCTGATTCAAAACCCTATATGTTGGCTGGTGATGTTTATACAAGGCAGCAGAAATTTGCAGAAGCAAAAGTTGAATTTGAAAAGGCATCTTCGCTAGACAGTAATGGCCCCTCTCCAAAACTGGCCATGGTTAATTTGGCGGTGGTTCAAAAAGATATTCAACAAGCTAGCCTGTTATTAGATGGGTTACTGATTAAATTCCCAAATAGTGTCCCTACACTGGCGACCTATTATTTAGTTAGTAAGCAAGCTAATAAACAAATCTCAGGAATAGAAAAGGTTCAAGCTGCTTTTGATCGTGAGCCTTCAAATATTGCCATAAGATTATTGCTGGCTCGTGTTTATGTTGTCGAAACTAACTACTTAAAAGCGATTGAATTGTTGACCGCAGTAAAAGATCAAAAAGATTTACCAAGAGCTTATTGGAAAACATTAGGTCAAAGTTTTATCAAAACTAACCAATTACGACCCGCCACTTTGCACTATGATGCTTGGTTGGTTAAAGAGCCAAATGATAAGGACGCCATCTTAGGTAAGCTATTGTTGCTGGATAATCTGAACAAGTTTGCAGAAGCAGCTCAATTAACTCAAGGTTACCTTAAGAATCGTGACGATGTGCAGATGGAATTGTTAAATACTCATTTTTTACTGATGCAAGCGGATTATCCAGCGGCTCAAAAGGCATATGATTCTTTGCCAGAAAATGTACTAGAATTACCCTTAGCTAAAGGTTTCCTTGCGCGCTTTCAGTTAAATAATAAACAACCAGAATTGGCGTTGTTAAACGCACTGGTTGCTTACAATTCAACCCCAAATAGTAGAAATCTGATCCTGTTAGTCTTTATTTACGATACTTTGAAGCAAACTGATCAAACCATGCAACTACTAAAACAGCACATAGAAAAATTACCCCAAGATTTGGCTGCTAGAATGTTATTAGCAGAAAGACAGATTGGTGGAGATTTATCAGGGGCAATGGCAAGTTATGAAATAGCGTTACAACAAAATGCCAATAATTATATTGCTAACAATAATTTAGCGTATTTATTTTTACAGAAAGGCGATATTGTAAAGGCTAAAGGGTATGGGATAAAGGCAGTTGAAATCGAACCTAACAACTCTGCAGCGCTGGATACATTGGCGCAAATATATGTTGCCGAGAAAGACTATAAAGAAGCTTTAAATTTGTATGAGCGGGCGATTACCGATGCCATGCAAAATGAAGAAATTTATCTAAATTACGTTGAAACCTTGTTATTAGCAGAAGAAAAGTTTTTAGCAGAACGTAAATTAGGTCAGAGAGAGATGAAACAAAAGGCATCTATTATACGTGTAGATAAACTAAAAACTGACTTTGGTATTGAGTAAGGTACTAATTTAAAATTCTATAAATGAATTTAGGTTATTTAGATAAAGTGATTATTGTATTTAAAGGCCATAATTTATGGCCTTTTGTTGTTTCAACGGGCGAGTAATATGCCCCTGTAAACTTAACCTAGCTTGGCAAAATCAGCTATTCGATAATAATCAGCCTCTATCAACATTGATTGCCTTTAATTCATCACACGCTATATCACAGACACACCTTAATGCTGGCCTTGTGATTCATAGGATTTCCAGAAAGAGTTATACTTAGGCAGTTGAAAATGGCTTATGTTGGCTATTTGGTGGTATTTAATAACCCCCTGATTGTACACAAGCGATTAAAATAATTGTAATGTTTACCTATTACACGTAAGTCTGTTTTAGATAAATAGCTGAGCTATTAAGGTAATACTATAATGAGCCATGTTGAGGCATCGAAACTGTTGTATTTCAGTTTTGTCAGTAATCGATGCTGTTTAAGAAAATGCGCTTCAATTTTTTAGCTCATGGCTAAGAGAATAAACGTACTTCACCAGCTTGGCGACGTTTGGCCTTAATGACTAACAAAAGTGTAATGAATCCAGGTAATGCTTGAAAATACAAAATGTTAGTATTAGCCGTGAGTCCACCAAATATTCCTGCAATAGTGACACATATAAGTAAAAATACTTTTAAACTTTGATTGCCGCTGATTAAGCCCCAAAGTAAACCAAAGCCCAAAAAGCTATTATATAAACCTTGGTTCATAGCTAATATTTCTGAAGATTGTGCCATCTCTGCTGTCATGGAAAATATTTTTTGTCCAACAGAATGATTCCAGAAAAACATTTCTAGTACCATTATACCAATATGCAAAAGGGCGACTAAAAAGGTCATAAAACCAGCAAAAAACTTCATAGATAATACCTTGACTACTTTGTATCAGATGTGATTTTCATAGTGTGATAAATTGACTTGAGTTGCAAGGATTGCTGTTGATACTCCTGTCTTAATTAACAGACAGACACACATTATCAAAAAAAAAGCGCCTCGCGGCGCTTTCAAATATTACTGAACTGTCACGGTTATTTTCCGGTTGGGTTTTTCATGTAGCGAAAGAAATCACTGTCTGGCTCAATAACCAATACATCCTGTTTGCTACTAAAGCTTTTCTTATACGCATCCATACTTCTCAAGAACCTATAGAACTCAGGTTCTTTTGTGTATGTCTCAGCATAAATCTGTGCAGCTTGTGCTTCACCTTCACCTCTAAGTTTGCGCAAGTTACGCTCTGCGTCAGCTAACATTACTGTGATTTTGGCATCGATATCAGCTTTAATAAATTCAGCTTTCTCTTTACCTTCAGAGCGATGCTCTCTGGCTACTGCTTCGCGTTCACTGCGCATACGTTGAAAAATAAAGTTTCTTACTTCCAAGGGTAAGTTGATTTGTTTTACACGCACATCAATTATTTGTATACCCAACTCGTCTGAGCTGGTCGAGGCTTGTGTCATAGCTTCATCCATCAGTTCTGAACGTTCACCAGAAACAATTTCTTGAATAGTTCGGGTACCAAACTCAGAACGTAAGGCGTTATTCACTTTCTGTTGTAACAGTATTTCTGCACCGGATTTGATACCACCAGTGGCTAAATAGTACTTAGCAAAATCTTCAATCTTCCACTTAACATACAAGTCGACGATCAAATCTTTTTTCTCAGCGGTTACAAAACGATCTGGAACTTCGTCCAATGTTTGAATACGTGCATCAAGTTTTACCACACGGTCAAAGAAAGGGAGCTTTAAGTGTAAACCAGGTTCGAAAATTGTGGTTTCACCTGTATCGCTGTCTCTTTGTACTTTACCAAACTGGATAACAATAGCTTTGTTGCCTTCTTCTACAACAAATAACGAACCAAATATAAGCAACCCTAAGGCTACTATTATTAATGCAATAAAATTTTTCATAGCCTAGTTTCTCCCACTACGTACGCCGTTGTTACGGTTGTTTCTGGAGTTGCCGATTACCGGTTGTGTATCTTCATCTTGATTACGCAAACCTTCTAAAGTACTGCGGATATTAGTTGGAATCGTTGGCCCAGATTGATTTCCAAGTATTTTATCTAGCGGTAAATACATCATGTTGCCAGTGCCTTCCGTATCCACCAATATTTTACTGGTGTTACCGTAGACTTCTTCCATAGTTTCAAGGTAAATACGACTACGTGTGACTTCTGGTGCAGCTGTATATTGAGGAAGTAATTCCTCAAATCGTGCGATTGCACCTTGTGCTTCCAATGTGACACGTTCTTTATAAGCTTGGGCTTCTTGTGCTAAACGGTTAACCTGTCCACGAGCACGAGGTTCGATTTCACGAGAATAAGCTTCAGCTTCGTTTATAAAGCGTTGTTCATCTTCTTGTGCTGCAATGGCATCATCAAAAGCTTCTTTGACTTCTTCTGGCGGCCTTGCATCTTTAAAGTTCATATCGACAACAGATATACCCATATCGTATGACTCAATGATACCCGTTAATTCATCAAGCACGCTTTGCCTTGTTAATTCACGTCCACCTGTTAGTACTGCATCCATTTTAGAATGACCTACAACGTAACGAATGGCACTATCGAATGCTTGACTTAAACTCTCTTCAGGGCTGGTCACAGCAAAGCTATATTTATAAGGTTCCAGGATACGGTATTGAACCTCCATCTCAACACGGACTACGTTTTCGTCTTCAGTTAGCATCGAGCCAGAAGAAGGCATAGAGCGAATTGTTTTCACATCAACTGGTATAATCTCGTCTATAAAAGTTGGTTTCCACTGCAGACCGGGATCCACAAAATTACTAAACTCCCCAAACCGTAAAACCACGCCGCGTTCAGCTTCACGAATAGTGTAAAAACCACTAAACACCCAGCCAATAACCAATATACCTACAATTACAGCCGCGCCTATACCACCAAGGCTTTTACCGCCTGATGAGCCACCGGAACCACCACCACCAAACTTGCCGAATTTATTCATTAAGTTTTTGAATACCTCGTCTAAATCAGGCGGGCCTTGATCTCGTCCACCCTTGTTTTTCCAAGGATCATTATTGTTTCCACCGGGCTCATTCCAAGCCATTATGTCTCTCCAGCTAGTTAATCTAATAAATAGGTCTAATGACCTTTACGAGTTTTTTAAAAATTTTGATCGGTTATTTGTTACTAAATTTTTACTATATATGTTTCTAAATCAACGTCGACTCGTTTGATAAGCCGGTTCCAATCTCTTTGCTCCATTCGCACATCGACTTGCCAATCACCATCTTCGGCATAACTTTCTGTTGCAATGCAGTTCATATCAAAAAATACACCACGCAAACTGCTCTTGTGTGGAGGTATTAACAGGCTATGTTGTACCATGTTTTTTGATAAACATTCAGAAATTGCGCTGAGCAGTAAATCAATACCCAAACCTTGCTGAGCAGATAACCAAACCCGAATAGGCATACCTGATTCATCGCGATCTATTTTTGCTCTGACGCCATCCATCCGATCAATCTTATTACATACCATCAATTGTTGGATTTCGTTAGCATCTATCTCTTCAAGAACTTCATTTACTTGTTCGATATTCTCTTGAAACTGGTCGTCAGAATAATCCACTACATGCAGTAATAAATTTGCTTGCTGAGTTTCTTGCAGAGTAGCCTTAAACGCTGCTATCAGATCATGGGGGAGGTGACGTATAAAACCAACCGTATCAGCAAGAATTGCTGATCCAACATCTTGAAGCTGAATCTTTCTAAGCGTTGGGTCAAGCGTCGCAAAAAGTTGGTCAGCAACGTACACAGCAGATTCTGTCATGTTATTAAATAAAGTGGATTTGCCAGCATTCGTATACCCTACTAGTGAAATTGTAGGGATTTCTGCGCGAATTCTAGAGCGTCTTCCTTGTTCTCTTTGTTTTTGTACTTTATCAAGGCGACGCTGGATCGCCTTAAGCCTTGCTCTCAATAATCGCCTGTCAGTTTCAAGTTGACTTTCACCTGGGCCACGTAGACCTATTCCACCTTTTTGTTTATCAAGGTGAGTCCAGCCCCGAACTAACCGGGTACTCATGTGCCTAAGTTGTGCAAGTTCTACTTGCAACTTGCCTTCGTGGGTACGAGCGCGCTGGGCGAAAATATCTAGAATCAGCCCAGTGCGGTCGAGCACTCGACATTGGCATAATTGTTCTAGATTACGTTCTTGAGATGGGGATAAACTATGATTAAAAATAACCACGTCAGCTTGTTGCGCTCTAACTGCATTGGCAATTTCTTCTGCTTTACCACTTCCCACAAAATAACGTGCCTGTGGAGACTGCCGAGAACATGTCACTATATCTATGGCATTTACACCAGCAGACGACACAAGAAGTTGTAATTCTAATAAATCTTCTTTGCTATTTTCATCAGCAAAATCAACATGTACTAAAACAGCTTGTTCACCTGCTTCATAACGGTCAAACAAGCCGCTCTCCTAAAACCATGTTTAGTCTTCGTCTGCTTCCGTTTGACCAACAGTAGGCATTGGAATTGCGCGTGATGGTACAACGGTAGAGATTGCGTGTTTATAAACCATTTGGCTTACAGTATTTTTAAGTAAAATCACAAATTGGTCGAACGATTCAACTTGACCTTGAAGTTTGATACCGTTAACCAAGTAAATGGATACAGGGATACGCTCTTTACGCAGCGCGTTGAGGAACGGGTCCTGTAATGATTGCCCTTTTGCCATGATCAATCCTTTTTCTTTTTATTATAAAATTTCACCATTAAAGGCGATTATACAGAAAAAAAAATAGCTGTATAGCCGCCTTAGAGTTGAAACTGACTCAGTTTAATTACTTTCGACAGATTGTTTGACGAAAACGTATCTAATGGGTGAATATTTTCCCAACCTCTGAGCCAAGTCAGCTGTCTTTTGGCTAGCTGACGAGTGGCTGCGACAGACCTTGGAATCATTTCACTAAAGTCATAATCACCATCAAGATATTGCCACATTTGTCTGTAACCAACACATCTGATAGACGGTAAGTTCAAATGTAGATCACCTCTACTTCTCAATTTTTCAACTTCATCCTGAAATCCTGTATCGATCATTAGTTGAAAACGCTGAGCAATGCGTTGATGCAACACTTTGCGATCGTCAGGAGCAATACAAAACTGTTTGATATTATAAGGTATGGGGGCGGATTTAGTCGCCATCAAGTCTGTCATTGAGCGATTGGTTAGATGATAAACTTCTAAGGCTCTGATTAAGCGTTGGGGATCATTGGGATGAATGCGTTTAGCTGAGGTTGGATCTATTTGAGCCAACTGCTGATGTAATACTTCCCATCCTAATTTTTCGGCCTTTGCTTCTATGGTTTTCCTGACATCTTGATCTGACTCTGGTAAAGGCGACAGTCCGTCAATTAAAGCTTTGTAATACATCATAGTGCCACCCACTAATAATGGAATTTTACCCCTTGCTGTGATGTCTTGCATGGCCAACAACGCATCTTTACGAAATTCGGCCACTGAATAACGTTGTGCAGGATCTAAAATATCGATTAATCTGTGAGGAGCTCTTTGTAACTCAGCTGCGTTTGGTTTAGCGGTGCCTATATCCATGCCTCGGTAGATCAACGCAGAATCGACACTTATTATTTCGCATGGCAAGTTCTCACACAGCTCAATTGCAAGCCCTGTTTTTCCTGAGGCAGTAGGCCCCATCAAAAATAATGCCGGTGGCAGCGAACTTATGTCTTTGTCTAGAGTGTCATTCATAGGTATTCAGCCAATCATCTAAATGCACGGGTTTACCAATTTTAGCAATGTCATGTTCGAAGTTACTTGATGACTGAACAAACTGTTGCCACAATTCTTGTATCTGGGTAAGGCTTACTTCTTCACTTAAAACCATACATCTTAGCAAGTGCTTACGCACTTCATTGGTTCCTAGTTCTTCAAAATTTAAAATTTCTTCTAGGCATTCTATCCATCGAAACTGCCTTAAACCTGCGGGTACTTTCCGTAAAATTATTCTATTTTGGGTCCAGCCAATTTCTACACTATTTTCTAGAAGTGGTTGGTAAAGTGCCTTTGCCTGGACCAATAAACTGGGCGTTGCAGTTATCGATATAGGCATTAATAAAGGTTGGCTCACTGGCATAGCATCTGAGTAGAGTCTGGACATTACGCTAAAGTGTAGAGCTGCGGTCTCGAGTAAATAAAATTTTTGTTTGAGCTTAAGCAATATTTTCTTTTCTGATACCTGAAGCCATTGCCCGGGCATCATTGTTATTTGTTGTGCAGAACTAGACACCGCATTGATTGGCAGTGTTGGGGTCATCAACTGTTGATAATTTTTTGAAGACTGATTGATAACTTGAGAAGAGTTGACTAAATGCTGAGCCATGTCCTTGTTTGCCAAACTACCCGAAGAACTAGATGCTTGAGTGCCTGCACCAGTATAACTAGGCAGACGTTCATCAACATTTGTCTCTGATGTTGGCCTTTGTAAAGGTTGAATATAATCATGATTGGGCTGTGCCTGCGGCAATACGCTTACCTCAGGATTCAGTTGTTGCTGGCCTTGTTGAAAATATTGATTAAGTGAGTCTGTTAGTGCTCTGTATATGAAATCATGTACTAAACGCGCTTGATGAAATCTGACCTCATGTTTGGCTGGGTGTACATTGACGTCGACTTGGTTCGGCTCAAGGGTCAAATACAGCACATAGGCTGGATGCAAATCTGCACCAATAAGCCCTTCAAATGCTTGGCGAACAGCATGATTGATTAACTTATCGCGCATCATACGGCCATTAACATAGAAATATTGGAATTCGCCTTGGGTTTTGGCCTGTTCTGGTTGTGCCAGCCAACCCTTCAATTCAAATTTTTGAAATTGACTATTAAGTTCAATACTTTGTTCGGAAAACTCTTTTCCACAAATGGTGTTAAGGCGCTTCAATTCAGAGTTTTGTGCCTTCACTGCTGGGTACTTACGCAGTAACTTTCCATTATGTTTAAGGCTAAAGCTCACATCAAAACGACTCAGTGCAATGCGCCTAACAACCTCATCTATATGTGTAAACTCAGTTTTTTCAGTCTTTAAAAATTTGCGTCTGGCAGGGGTGTTAAAAAACAAATCGACTACATCAACACTCGTGCCATCGGGATGTGCCACTGGGTTAACTTGCACCTGCATATCGCGCCCTTCGCAATGAGCTTGCCAAGCTTGGGTTTGCTCTTTGGGCTTGGAACTTAGACTTAAGCGTGCAACCGAGCTGATACTAGCCAACGCTTCACCACGAAAACCTAAACTACAAATGGTGTCTAAATCATCTAATTTGGCTATTTTACTGGTGGCATGACGGCTTAGGGCTAAAGTGAGTTCGTCATGGGGAATGCCACTACCGTTATCGCGGATCAAAATACGTTTGTGTCCGCCTTTTTCGATATCAATTTCAATTGACGTTGCCCCTGAATCTAGGCTGTTTTCAACTATTTCTTTGACCACAGAGGCTGGGCGTTCAACCACTTCCCCAGCAGCAATTTGGTTGGCTAATCTTGCAGGAAGAATTTGAATCGGCAAAACAATGACCTTGGTGTAAATGCTAAATATTAAATGAATGAATAAGCGGTTTAGGTGCTGGGGATCATCAGAACTTGTCCGATACGCACCACATCTGTATTCAAATTATTGGCTTTCTTTAATGTACTAATTTGCACATTATAACGCTGCGCCAGCAAAGATAATGATTCACCGCTTCGAACTCTATGGGTGCGTTTTTCTTGTTTCCATTTAGCCCATAAAGAGCCATCTGGTGGTGAACCTTTAAAGTGTTGTTTAAGCCCGTTAAAGACTGACTGAGCTAGTTTCTGTCTATACTCAGACCAATTCAGGTTTTTTTCTTCTTGAGGGTTAGAGATAAATCCCATCTCGACTAAAATTGACGGGATATCTGGTGAAGTTAACACCGCAAAACTTGCCCCTTGGGGCGTCTTTTTATGTAATTTTGTCACTTTTCCTAGGTGCCTTATCATATCCCGACTCACGTCATAACTAGTGGTCAAAGAGTGATCCATAGACATATCCAGAAAGGTTTGAGCTAAATAACGTTCATTCGCTGTATCTTGAATAATCTCAGCAGCACCTCCGAGTAATTCAGAATGCCGTTCGGTTCTTTCTAACCAGCGGCCCAGTTCCGTATTCGCTCTTTTCATGGATAACACCCATACAGAGGCTCCTCTAGGTTGAGGTGTGGTAAACGCATCGGCATGTATTGACACAAACATATCTGCTTTGTGTTCTCTGGCAAGTTGAGGCCGTCTATTTGGTGAAATATAATAATCGCCAGTGCGTGTCATCACCGCTTTCATGCCTTTTTCTTTGTTAATTAAAGACTGCAATAGTTTAGCTATACCTAAAGTGACATTTTTTTCATAACTACCACTAGGGCCAATTGAGCCTGGATCCTCACCACCGTGACCTGCATCAATAACAATTATTATATCTCTGTCTGTCGTAGATTTTGAATTCAATACAATTTTTTGTGTCGCAGATTCAGGATCGTTTAGATCAATTACCAACCTATCGCCATAGGGCGAGGTAGGGGGTAATGTAAATATATTTTTCTCGAGTTTTTTATTCAACTCAATGACGACTCGAACGGCTTGAGGATTTTTAGCCGTGCTATAACGTACTTTTTTGACCAACTTACTGTCATTCGCCACTTTTTTAAAATCAAAGTTCTTTGGGGTGTTTTCTATGTCTATGACTAATCGTTGTGGGTTTTTTAAGGTGAAGTAGCTATATTCAGGGGTATTAGCTAAATCGAAAACTAGACGTGTAGTGTTCGGGGAAGGCCAAATGCGTAGCCCTTCAATCGTGTTTTTAGCAAAAACTGGCGTACACAAAGCCATCAGTAAAAAACTGATTAATAGTAAATAAAGTTGTTTGGCCCAAAATGTTTGCATTATTGTTTTTCTAGTTTAATAGTCTAAGCATATCCGAGCCTTTTGCAGATTTTGCCTGCATCGATAACGTGCGTCCTGTTTGAGTATACTCAATACTAATGTGTAAATCCGCTGATGCCAAGAGGCCAGAGCCTTTGTCTGGCCATTCAACCAAACAAATACAATCAGAATCGAAATAATCACGAATACCCATAAACTCTAATTCTTCAGGATCAGACAAACGATACAGGTCAAAGTGAAACACACGCCAGTCTCCTATTTCATAGGGTTCAACCAATGTATAAGTAGGGCTTTTGACATTACCAATATGCCCTAATCCTTGAATGAAACCTCGACTAAAAGTGGTTTTACCTGCGCCTAAATCGCCTTCAAGATAAATCACCATACCCTTATGACAGTTCTGAGCAAGTTTTCTAGCTAAAGCAACGGTGGCAGCTTCATCTGCTAACTCGTAATGTGTTGGGGATAAATAAGATGTTGGCGTAATCAAAGAAATGCTCATAATCCGTTAACAATAGCTCGTAAAGGCTGCAATAAATCTGAGGCAATCATACCACGTTGACCATACTCTGTGGCAACTCTGTCTCCTGCTTCAGCATGAGCACATACCCCATATACCGCGGCTTTTTGTGAGGTAAATCCTTGCGCCAAAAAAGCACCAATAACACCGGTTAGTAAATCGCCCATACCTGCGGATGCCATACCGGGGTTGCCACCTTTGCATACAAAGCATTCATGCACTTGATGTGACTCATGCATTTGGATAATAGTGCCTGCGCCTTTTAAAACACAAACAGATTGATATTTTTGAGCGATGTGTTGACTAGATAGGTACCTATCACTTTCAACTTTAGCAATATTGCAGTTCAATAATCGACTCGCTTCTCCTGGATGGGGTGTTAATACTAGTGCCGGTAAACGTGCCAAAGTATTCTGCATAGTTGCGTTATCTTTCATAGCGGCTAACAAATTGAGGCCATCAGCATCAATGACCAGTGGCTTTGGATGGTGTTTTAGGTACTCAAATAAACTCGAAAACTGCTGATGTGCCCAATCATTTTGACCTAACCCTGGCCCTACAACGATGCAGCTACACCAATCTAACGCGGCCTCAAGCTCCTTGTGGGTCAGCATTATTTCAGGACGACCAGCAGAGATACTGATGCGACTAGACTCATGGCAATAGACTTTTACTAAACCTACGCCACATCGCAAAGCTGATTCTGCACTGAGTCGAATTGCCCCAGCCATACCTTGGTTACCGCCTATACACAGTAATTTCCCAAAAGAACCTTTGTGACCATGCATGGGCCTAGCTTGCAATGGTTGCAACATTGACCAGTCGACTAATTGTGCCTCAATGGGTGCGATGTCAAAAAATTCTTTGCTTACCCCTAGATCAGCAAAAATTAGCTTGCCACAGAATTCTTTACCAATACCGCTAACCAGTCCCGGTTTGGTTGCTATAAATGTAATCGTCACATCGGCATCGATACACAGAGGCAGAGCTTGCCCTGTGTTAGCAAACATCCCTGATGGTAAATCAATGCTCAAAACCGGAATGTTTGCTCGATTGATTTGTTGAATAACGGCTTGAAATACCGGTTTGACTTCGCCAGTTACTCCAGTGCCTAACAATGCATCCACCACCACATCAAACTGCGTATAATCCAGCTCAGCAAACTGCTGCGTTTCTCCACCCTGCTGCTGCCATTCTAGTTGTGCTTGTTTTGCATCACCTATTAATTCTCTCCCAGGCTGCTCACATATGACCACAACATTGATACCTTGCTGTTTGGCAAGTTTAGCCAACACATAACCATCACCTGCATTATTGCCGTTACCAGCAACCACTATAATATTCTGTGCCTTAGGCCATGCTTGCTTTAATACTTTAAATGCAGCTCCGCCTGCTCGTTGCATCAATTCAAACATAGAACATCCAGCAATCTGGGCTGCCTTGGGCTCAATCGTTCTGACTTGTTCTGAACTCACAATTTTATGTGCTAGAATCAATGTCGCTTGCTCGGTTAACAGGTTTGTCAATGTCATCTCTGAACACTTCTGAATTGTTGTCTTTGGCTAAAAATATCAAGGCTTGGGGCAAAGCGCTAGGTTTTCAGCAAGTGGGCATTTGTGATGTTAACCTAGAGCAGCACGAATCCCACTTAGAATCGTGGTTGGATAAAGGCTATGCCGGTGAAATGAACTACATGGCAGAGCACGGTATGAAGAGAGCTCGACCGGCTGAGTTAATGCCCGGTACGATGCGCGTTATCAGTGTAAGAATGGATTACCTGCCTCCCAATGCAAAATTTGCTCATACCCTAAAGAACAAAAAGCAAGCATACATAAGTCGTTATGCTCTTGGCCGTGACTATCACAAGTTGTTGCGCAGTCGTCTGAAAAAGCTTGGCGAAAAAATTAAGACTGAATGTGAACAACTCAATTTTCGGCCTTTTGTTGATTCAGCACCAGTACTTGAACACGCTATTGCTGAAAAAGCAGGTATCGGTTGGACAGGTAAGCATTCACTTACTATCAATAAAGAAGCCGGATCTTGGTTTTTTTTAGGCGAATTATTTGTTGATATTGCCTTGCCTGTTGATCAGCCAGTAGAAGAAAACTGCGGTAGTTGCACAGCTTGTATAACCATCTGCCCCACCCAAGCAATAGTAGAGCCCTATGTGGTGGATGCAAGGCGCTGTATTTCATACCTGACCATAGAACAAAAAGGTGCTATCCCAGAACAATACCGCGCTTTGATTGGTAACCGTGTCTATGGCTGTGATGACTGTCAACTTATTTGCCCGTGGAACCGCTATGCCAATATTACTGCTGAAGCCGATTTCCACCCTAGGCAAAAATTGATGAGCCAAGAACTTATCGACTTATTTGCTTGGGATGAACCAACCTTCCTAAAAAATACCGAAGGTTCAGCGATAAGACGTATTGGCTTTGAGCGTTGGCAACGCAATTTAGCCGTGGGATTAGGTAATGCGCCATACTCACTCGAGATCGTTAGCATTTTGCAATCCGCATTGAGTCACACAACCGATTTAGTCAAAGAGCATATTAACTGGGCATTGGAGCAACAC
>Ga0307492_10000142_pt1 | contig 32449 bp, 24 predicted proteins | sample SI3LmetaG_FD_202365 | JGI IMG/M metagenome (GOLD analysis project Ga0307492, IMG submission 202365) | Sea-ice brine microbial communities from Beaufort Sea near Barrow, Alaska, United States - SI3L | ecosystem: Environmental > Aquatic > Marine > Coastal | place: USA: Alaska | collected 2017-05-06 | reverse complement strand
TCATGCTGGTTGGGCACAGTTAATGGGAAGCGAGTTTGATGACTTTGAACCACACGGTGTAGTTGGACAGATCATCCCTTGGAACTTTCCTCTTTTGATGATGGCATGGAAAATAGCACCCGCAATTGCCGCTGGTAATTGTGTGGTCATTAAACCAGCCGAATACACCAGCTTAACCGCTTTAATGTTTGCGGAAATCTTAGAAGAAGTCGGATTACCAAAAGGTGTTGTTAATATTATTACTGGTGATGGAAAAGTAGGTGCACAAATTGTAGAACATCCTGATGTGAACAAAATCGCATTCACGGGCTCTACTAATGTAGGAAAAATGATTAGAAGACAAACAGCAGGAACTGGAAAAAAATTAACGCTAGAGCTCGGTGGAAAATCGGCGTTTATAGTCTTTGATGATGCTGACATTGATAGTGCAATTGAAGGCGTTGTGGATGCTATTTGGTTTAATCAAGGGCAAGTTTGTTGTGCAGGATCTCGATTGTTAGTTCAAGAAGGTATTGAAGAGTTATTTCTTAAAAAATTAAAGAAGCGAATGCAGTCACTGCGTATCGGTGATCCATTAGACAAATGCACTGATATTGGCGCCATTGTCGATCCAAGTCAAAAAGTGAGAATTGAATCTTTAGTTAATCAATGCGTGAAAGAAGGTGCTAGTTTATACCAAGTTAAAAATGCTGTACCAACATCTTTAAAAGGTTGTTTTTATCCACCATCACTACTCTGCAATGTAGAGTCGAGTAATACTGCTGCAAGTGTTGAAATTTTTGGACCTGTGTTAAGCGTAATATCATTTAGGCATCAACCTGAAGCGATACAACTAGCTAATAATAGCAAATACGGTTTAGCCGCTAGTGTATGGTCGGAAAATATTAATCGCGCACTTGACGTAGCGCCACAAATTAAAGCGGGCGTTGTTTGGATTAATACGACTAATCAATTTGATGCCGCTTGCGGCTTTGGTGGTTACAAAGAGTCTGGTATGGGACGCGAAGGTGGAAAAGAAGGTATGTATGAATACATGAAACTAAAATCACCTTCTTCGGTTCAAAAACCAGTTGTTAAAAATAAAAAATTATCGAACAAAAATCGCTTCGATGGTCAATTAATTAACATTGATCAGACTGCAAAAATGTACATCAATGGCAAGCAAACGCGACCTGATAATGGTAATACATTTGTTGTCAATTCACCGAATGGCACTCAAATTGGTCGAGTATCAGATGGTAGCCGAAAAGATATTAGAAACGCTGTGGAAGCTGCATTTAAAGCCTGCTCATGGAGTCGTTCTAGTGGTCATTTACGAGCACAAATTCTTTATTATTTAGCAGAAAATTTAAATTATCGTAAAGCTGAGGTTTGCCAGCGAATTGTTGATTCAACTAATTCCTCTAAAGAACAAGCCGAAACTGAATTCGATACATCAATCGAAAAACTGTTTACCTTTGCCGCATGGGCCGATAAATTTGAAGGTAGCGTACACCAACCTCCAATACAGGGCGTTGCACTTGCAATCAATGAAGCAATTGGAGTCATGGGTATTGCTTGCCCAGATGACTCTCCCCTGCTTGCGTTCATTTCACTTTTAGCACCAGCCATTGCAATGGGTAATCGGGTTGTTATCATCCCTTCTCAGCTCGCTCCACTTGTTGCAACGGATTTCTATCAAGTTTTAGAAACATCCGATATTCCATCCGGAGTGGTTAATATCGTTACCGGTGACAGGGATACTTTAGCAAAGGTTTTAGCAGAGCATGATCAAGTTGATAATATTTGGTACCAAGGAACTAAAGAAGGCTCTCAAATGATTGAATTGGCATCAGCCGATAATCTAAAACGAACTTGGGTTAATGATGGCAAAATAACTGATTGGCTCAGTATTGAAAACGATACACAATTTTTAAGAGCGTCTTGTCAGGTTAAGAATATTTGGATACCTTATGGAGATTGATAGAGCATGTCGCACTAATTGATTTGAGTCGCGTTAATTGATTTGATTAGTTTAAAGCCTGAAATAAAGAAGTAATCAATTCTGCATATTGCTTTAAACATGTATATAATCCGTTGCAAATAAACTGCCCTATGTTTTAGCTCCGCTAAATCTAATCAGTTAACGTGTAAATCGAACTCATTATGAAATTTTCAGAATTAAATCTCAGTAAACACATCCTTGATGCAGTCATTCAACAAGGTTACGAAACCCCCTCACCTATCCAAGCACAAGCTATTCCTGCCGTTTTGGACGGCAAAGATGTTATGGCAGCAGCGCAAACTGGCACAGGTAAAACAGCGGGTTTCACGCTTCCAATACTGCAACTCTTATCTAAAGGGCAACCTGCAAAACCTAACCATATTCGTACTCTTATTTTAACGCCAACTCGTGAGCTTGCCATTCAAGTGCACGAAAGCGTTTCAGTTTACGGTAAAAACCTTCCACTTAAATCTTCTGTTGTTTATGGTGGTGTTAAAATAAACCCACAAATGATGAAATTACGAAAAGGTGTGGACATATTAGTGGCGACTCCCGGGCGGTTACTCGACCTTTATGGACAAAATGCGGTTAAGTTTGATCAAGTAGAAATATTAGTTCTAGATGAAGCGGACAGAATGCTCGACATGGGATTTATCCGTGATATTAAAAAAATCATTGCACTACTACCTAAGCAACGCCAAAACTTAATGTTCTCTGCGACTTTTTCAGAAGAAATAAGATCACTTGCAAAAGGTTTAGTTAATAATCCGATAGAAATCTCAGTTAGCCCAAGAAATACCACAGTGGAATCTGTTGAACAATGGGTTTACCCAGTCGATAAGAAACAAAAATCTGAATTATTAAGCTTTTTAATCGGATCTAATAATTGGCAACAGGTATTAGTTTTTACTCGCACAAAACATGGCGCAAACCGTTTAACCAAACATCTTATTGCCGCAGGAATAAAGTCACTCGCCATTCATGGGAATAAAAGCCAAGGTGCGCGAGTAAAAGCTCTCTCTCAATTTAAAGATAACAGTATTCAAGTATTAGTCGCTACCGACATAGCAGCAAGAGGGATAGATATTGATCAATTACCTCATGTGGTCAATTTTGACTTACCAAACGTACCAGAAGATTACGTACATAGAATTGGAAGAACAGGTCGTGCAGGTAGTTCTGGTGAAGCAATTTCTTTAGTTAGTGCGGACGAGTTTAAACAATTATTGGACATTGAACGTTTGACTAAAAAAGTCATTCAACGAAAATTGATTGATGGCTTTGAGCCAAGCCACGATGTACCTCCATCTAAAACGACTTTCTTACCGATAAAACCTAACAATCCTAAAAGGCATAAACCACGTTCGCATAACCAACAGAATAATAATCAAAACAGAAATAATGACAATAGCTCAAATTCTAATTCTAGAAACAGAAGAAGCAATACTCAGAATAGAAGTAGAAACAATAGCGGAAATACAAACGGTTAACCTGAAATTTCTAAATACTAAGCTAAAATTTCTAAGCTTTAAACTAAAGTAAAAGAAACAACGACCATTAAAACAATCACAATCGCGAAAATTAGTCTTATAATTTTCGCTTGTTTCTCATTTTCGAAAACACGCTTTAATGTTGCTCCAAGTAAAACCCAAATAAAATCAATAATTATTGCCACTATAAAACTGACTATAGCTGTCAAAGTATAACTAGCAAACGTAGAGCCTAGCGGTATTAGAAATTGAGAGAATATTGCAAAAAAAGCAGCATAAGCTTTTGGGTTAAGTAAATTTAAAATAAACCCATCAACTATTGAAGGTATACCAATATTAGAATTTGATTTTGATTTTGATTTTGATTTTGATTTTGATTTTGATTTTGATTTTACTATGGGTGATTGAGCGATTTTAAAAGCTACGAATAATAAATAACACGACCCTATAATTTGGATAAATAATTTTGCTTTAGGGTATGTTTCTAAAACAACGGCAATACCAAAAATAGAACCCAGAATAACAACCGCGAGCCCAGCTAAAATACCAAATAAAAAAGGTAATGTTTGTTTAATGCCAAAAGATGCACTCGTTGCCGCCAAAACTAGGGGGGCTGGTCCTGGAGACCCGAGAAGAACACTTGTAGCAATGATAAGAGTAAGAATAGATTCAAACATTTTAAAATGACTCTTCTAACAAAAAAACAATTAGCGTTTAGCTTTAAAAAAACGTTTCAGCATTTCAGATGATTGCTTCTGTAAAACGCCTTCTACAATTTCGACTTGATGATTATGCCCAGTATGCTGTAATAACTGATACAAACTTCCACCGGCTCCAGTCCTAGGTTCTTTTGTTGCAAAAACTATTTTAGATACTCTTGCATGAACCATAGCCATTGCACACATGGCGCAAGGCTCAAGAGTTACATACATAGTAGAATTGATTATTCGATAATTTTGAATTTTTTGACCGGCTTCTCTGAGTGCTATTATTTCTGCATGAGCAGAAGGGTCATGATTTAATATAGGTTGATTATACCCTTGACCAATGATTTCATTATCTTTAACTAAAATAGCACCAACAGGTACTTCCCCCTGCTTTTCAGCAAGCTCTGCTAAAACTAATGCTTTTTCCATCCAATCTAAATCATTATTCATTGGTCTTTATTTAAACTTCAATAAGTCAATCAATCAAAAATATTTTTCTTTATTCCCATTCAATTGTAGCTGGTGGCTTAGACGAAATATCATAAGTCACTCTTGAAATACCATCTATCTCATTAATGATTCTACCAGAGACTAACTCTAAAAATTCGTAAGGTAAATGTGCCCAACGTGCCGTCATAAAATCGATAGTTTCAACGGCCCTAAGTGCGATGACATAATCATATTTTCTAGCATCCCCCATAACTCCTACCGATTTAACTGGTAAGAAAACAGCAAATGCTTGAGATGTTTTATGATAAAGATCGTGGTTATATAATTCTTCAATGAAAATATTATCTGCAAGCCTTAGTAAGTCTGCGAATTCCTTTTTAACTTCTGCCAAAATTCTCACGCCTAAACCAGGGCCAGGAAACGGGTGGCGATAAAGCATATCGTAAGGAAGTCCTAACTCTAAACCGATTTTTCTAACTTCATCTTTAAATAATTCTCTAAGCGGCTCAACTAAACCTAACTTCATATCCTTTGGTAATCCACCAACATTATGATGCGACTTTATAACGTGTGCTTTTCCAGTTTTTGCACCAGCCGATTCAATCACATCAGGGTAAATAGTCCCTTGTGCTAGCCATTTAGCATTGGAAAGTTTCTCAGATTCTATTTGAAAAACATTAACAAATTCACGACCAATAATTTTTCGTTTCGCTTCTGGATCGACTTCGCCTTTTAAAGCATTTAAAAACCGTTCTTCAGCTTCCACTTTTATTACTTTAAGACCAAAACCATCATCAAACATATCCATTACTTGCTGACCTTCGTTTAAACGAAGCAATCCATTATCAACAAAAACACAGGTTAATTGTGAGCCAATTGCACGATGTAATAGCATTGCTGTAACTGAAGAATCAACGCCTCCCGACAAACCTAAAATAACCTCATCATCACCCACTTTTTCTTTAATATCAGCAATCGCATTTTCGATAATGCTTTCAGCGGTCCAAACTTTTTTGCAACCACAGATATCTAAGGCAAACCTTTCTAAAAGTGCGCCACCTTGACTAGTATGGGTGACTTCTGGATGAAATTGAACGCCATAAAACTGTTTTTTTTCGTTGGCCATTGCGGCAAATGGCGCATTGTCAGATTCACCTATGGCAACAAATCCTTCTGGTATCTCTACAACTTTATCACCATGACTCATCCAAACATCTAGTTCATTTTTACCATCGTTCTTTTGATCAAAAATACCATCAAATAATTTAGATGCTGCTGCGTGACGTACTTTTGCATAACCAAATTCCTTTTTATTTGAAGATGCAACTTTACCGCCCAATTGATGCGCCATTGTTTGCATTCCATAACAAACCCCTAAAATAGGAATAGCTAATTCAAAAATTAGTGGGTTGGCTCTTGGTGTATTGTCTCCAGTTACACTTTCGGGACCACCTGATAAAATAACACCATCGGGTTTAAAGTCATGGATATATTGATCGTCTAAGTCATAAGGATATAGTTCACAATACACACCAATTTCTCTGATCCTGCGAGCGATTAATTGAGTATATTGAGAGCCGAAATCTAAAATCAATATTTTTGATGAATGAATGCCTGCTGACATATATTTAATCCTGTAGATAAAAACCTATAGATAAAAGACAAACTGATTTTCACCACAGAGTTATAGAGAAAAGTGAGTTAAATTTATATAACTCTATTCACTGCTCTCTATTCTCTGTGCTGATCAATATTTTACTTAGACATTTGATAGTTCGGTGCTTCTTTTGTAATTTGAACATCATGTACATGGCTTTCTGTCATTCCAGCTGCAGTGACTTTTACAAATTCGGTGTTGTTTCGATAAATTTCCATGTCTTTACATCCGGTTAAGCCCATAGACGATCGCAAACCACCAAGCATTTGGTGAATGATTGCACTCAAAATACCTTTATAAGCGACACGTCCTTCAATGCCTTCTGGAACAAATTTATCAGCGGCATTATTTGATTGAAAATAACGATCTCCTGAACCATGTTTTTGCGCCATGGCACCTAACGATCCCATTCCTCGGTATGACTTGTACGAGCGACCTTGATAAAGCTCAATTTCCCCTGGAGCTTCTTCAGTACCTGCAAACATTGAACCCGCCATAACCGAATATGCACCAGCAGCTAATGCCTTACACATATCACCTGAGTAGCGAATGCCACCATCTGCAATAAGTGGTACACCGGTACCTTTTAATGCTTCTGCGACATTATCTACCGCAGAAATTTGTGGGACTCCAACACCTGTCACTATTCGAGTTGTACAAATTGATCCTGGGCCTATTCCAACTTTAACACCATCAGCACCCGCAGCAACTAAATCTAATGCGCCTTGACCTGTTGCAATATTTCCACCTATAACTTGCATGTCGGGATAATTCTTTTTGACCCATTTAACTTTATTTAAAACACCTTGAGAGTGGCCATGAGAGGTATCAACAAGTATCACATCAACCCCAGCTTTGACTAACGCTGCAACACGGTCTTCGGTATCAGGTCCCGTACCAACCGCAGCGCCAACACGTAAATGACCTAAACTATCTTTACATGCATCAGGTTTATCTTTCGCTTTTTGAATATCTTTAACTGTATACAAGCCCGTCAAATGAAACTTTTTATCAACCATTAATATTTTTTCTATTCTATATTGATGCATCAAATGCAAAATATCGTCAGGGCTCGCTTCCTCAGTTACTGTCACTAAATTTTCTTTACTGGTCATAACATTAGTAACCGGTTGATCTAATTCACTTTCAAAGCGAGTATCTCTGCTGGTTACAATTCCAAGTAATTCACCATTTTTAACAACAGGCATCCCAGAGATACCATGCAGAGCAGTTAGTTTTTTAATTTGCCCTATTGTGGTATCAGGAGTCACTGTAATTGGATCGGTTACTACACCGCTTTCAAATCTCTTTACTTTAAGAACTTCCGCAGCTTGCTGAGCAATATCCATATTTTTATGAATAAAACCCATGCCGCCTTCTTGCGCCATTGCAATTGCAAGATTAGCTTCAGTAACCGTATCCATAGCAGCAGAAACTAAAGGTATATTTAAGGTAATATTCCGAGTGATCTTGGTTTTTAGTTTAACTTGATTAGGAAGAACTTGAGAGAGCGCTGGAAGCAATAAAACATCATCAAAAGTGAGGGCTTCTTGAGTGATTCGCATATTTATTTCACCGTTTCGAGAAGGGCTGATACAGCCAAAGCGGGATTATACAGATTTTTTTAATTGAGTCACACTATTTCAGTGAATATTTTTAAATAAGTTTTCAGTTGCAAATGCCTAACTTTACTGGTGCAATAGAATGATAATCACTTTTATTATCCAATTTAAACCATGCGAAAGCCATTTCTACAGCCACAACAGTCTTCTGAAGCAAGACAAACAACTTTGCCAGAAACACGAGAAATATTGAGTGTTAGCCAGGTCAATCGCAAAGTTAAAAAGATCTTGGAGGGAGATATTGGTAGCGTTTGGATAAAAGGCGAATTGTCTAATTTTATTAAAGCGACTTCTGGACATTGGTACTTCACACTAAAAGACTCTTCTGCTCAAATTAAATGTGCATTGTTCAAGTTTAAAAATACTCGAGTTGATTTCAACCCACAAGAAGGTGATAAAGTGGTTGTTAAAGGCAAAATAAGTCTTTATGAGGCACGCGGTGATTATCAATTAATCGCTGATTTTATGGAGCCAGCTGGATTAGGCAACTTACAACGACAACTAAACGAGACAATTAACAAATTAAAATCCGAAGGTTTATTCGACTCAAAATCTAAATACGTACTACCGAAATATCCAAAACAGATCGGCGTTATTACATCAAGTACCGGTGCAGCTATACACGATGTATTGACGGTATTAAAAAGACGCTGCCCTATGATCCCTGTAATTATTTATCCAACACAAGTTCAAGGTGTTGATGCAAGTAGGCAGATTATTGATGCTTTAAATGAAGCAGAATTACGCAACGAGTGCGATGTAATTTTGATCACTAGAGGCGGTGGTTCACTTGAAGATCTATGGAGTTTTAATGATGAACAACTAGCCAGAACAATAGCAAATTATTCAATTCCGACTATTGCCGCGATTGGGCATGAAGTGGATACTACCATAACTGAACTAGTCGCTGATTTGAGAGCTGCTACGCCATCTGCCGCTGCAGAACTATTATCTCCCGAACAAAACACATTAGCGCAACAAATTGATATTCTTGGTGGTAATTTGATTTCAAATATTCAACTAAAAATTAGTCTTAAACAACAACAATTACAATTTTCAAAAATAAAACTTATAGCACCTGAAAAGATTATTCAAACCTACCAATATAAAATTGAAAAAATCAAGCAGCAATTATTTTCTCGTCAAACTGAAATTATTAAATTAGCAAAAGACAAATTAACTAAAAAAACACATCAACTAGAACTTCAAGATCCAAAACAGAAACTAAACTCAAAAAAATTAGAGCTTAACAACCTAAATGAACAACTTATTTTTCGTTTTAAACTAATTCTAAACTCAAATAAAAATAAACTTGCTGAGCTAGCCAATCAGCTCAACCTGTTAAGCCCGTTATCAACACTTGCTAGAGGATATACAATTACTAGAGAAAGAAAGACGGGAAGAGTACTTAATAAAATTTCTGATTTTAATCAAGGTCAAGCCATCAGTATTTTATTATCTGATGGCGAAGTAAATGCTAAGATTGAGTAATCTAGCGTTTCACTCTTGCACATTTTTACTGGAGCACTTTTCATCTAAGTAAAATATGATGATCAAAAATCTGATAGACTTAAAGTTCTTTGCGCTTTTATCTTAGGTAAAAAGTCGCCAATACTGGTATCAAATTCATAATCACTTTCCCACTCACTAATATTACTCTCAATTTTGGTAATAGAGTCAACAATAAAATTGGCTTCATCGTCGGTGGATGTCGGATGCAATGAAATCCTAATCCAACCTGGTTTCCGGCTTAAATTCCCTTCATCAATTTGGCAAGTAATTGATTGAGATGTTGCTTCATCAACACCTAATAAAATGTGTCCATAGGTCCCTGCACAAGAGCACCCTCCTCTTGATTGAATACCGAAACGGTCACTTAATAAACGCACAATTAGATTAAAATGTATTTCGGGTATATAAAATGAAATAATGCATAGTCTATTTTTATGTTGTTTATGTAAAATCTGTAATTTAGGTATTTTACTCAGTCCTTCATATAAAATATTGACCAGCTCCTTCTCTCGTAATCGAATATTTTCGATCCCCATTTCATTTTTTACTTTAATACATAATGCTGTACGTATCGTCTGTAAAAAACCGGGTGTTCCACCATCTTCACGAACCTCTATATCATCGTAAAAACGATGTTTACCCCAAGGGTTAGTCCAAGTAACTGTTCCACCACCAGGATGATCAGGGATTTTGTTTTTATAAAGAGATTGATTGAAAACCAATACTCCAGAACTTCCAGGACCACCTAAAAATTTATGTGGCGAAAACATGACCGCATCTAATCGTTCCAGCGGATCTTCTGGATGCATATTAATTTCTACATAGGGAGCTGATGCAGAAAAATCTATAAAACAATAACCATTATGTTGGTGCATCAATCGTGCTAGTTTTTTATAATCGATTTTTATGCCTGTCACATTACTACAGGCGGTAAATGAGCCTATTTTTAAAGGACGTTCTACATAATCTAATAAAAGTTGATTGAAAGCATTTTCATCGGGTAAACCTTCAGAATTTTCAGGTATTCTAATAACCGTCACTGCACACTCTTCCCATGTTGTTTGGTTAGAGTGATGCTCCATATGTGTGATGAACACGACCGGTTTATCGTGCTCTTTTATTTTTATTTGGTTTGCATATTGCTCTGGGATCTTTAACCCCAAAATTCTCTGAAACTTGTTAACTACGGTCGTCATGCCTGCACCAGCACAAATTAAACTGTCATCTTGATTGGCATTAACATGACTTTTTATATTTTGCTGAGCTTCATGATATAACCTAGTCATTGTAGAACCTGTAAAACTTGCTTCTGTATGAGTATTCGCGATAAGCGGTCCAATGTCGTTGCTTATAAAGTCTTCTATAGGCTGGTAAAATCGACCAGATGCAGTCCAATCAGCATAAATAATAGCGTTTCCATCATGGATCAAACCATTCCCAATGACATTTTTTCTAAATTTTGCAAAATGTTTTTCTAAACTTTGATCGTCTAAACTCATAACGGAATTCATAGGTCACTTTTGAATAATGTATTATTGCATATATCTTCAAGTATGTGTTTCTTGATATTTTTGATTTAACACTGTTATTGAGTATAATATTCCCTCTTATCGCTAAAAATGAAATATATTTCCTAACATGCTCGATAAATTTGATAAAAATATACTATCGATATTACAGCAAGATGGATCACTCTCGGTCAGTGATATAGCCTCTCAAGTGGGATTATCGACAACTCCATGTTGGCGTAGAATACAGTCAATGGAGAAGTCAGGGGTAATTAAGTCTAGAGTGGTACTCGCATCACCAGAAAAACTAAACGTTGGGTTAACTGTTTTTGTGATGGTTAAAACCAATCAACATAATCAGCTTTGGCTAAATAGCTTCACTGAAACCATAGAAGAAATGCCTGAAGTTATGGAATTTTATCGTTTGAGTGGAAGTATAGATTATTTGTTGCGAATGGTTGTACCTGATATGAAAGCATTCGACGTATGCTACAAGCGGTTAATCACCAAAGTCGATTTTTCCGACATCAGTTCAAGCTTTGCAATGGAAGAGTTAAAATATACAACTCGTCTCCCATTAAATTATGTTTAGAGTTTAACGATTCAATTAATTTAACTACTGGCGATCATCATCTCAGGAAGTAACCATGAGCCGGTAACAACACTACTGCGGTAATCAAAATCATTACCAACGGCAATCAAATTGCTATACATATCAATTAGATTTCCTGCGATGGTTATTTCTTCAACAAAATGTTGAATTTCACCGTTTTCTACCCAAAAACCAGAAGCTCCACGTGAATAATCACCAGTTATCGCATTGACACCATGCCCCATCATTTCGGTTACAATTAAACCTTTATCCAACTGTTTAACTAAATCATTGAAATTTTGCCCAGTATCTTTTAAAAATAGATTGTGAGTTCCACCAGCATGTCCAGTTGGTGACATTTTTAATTTTCTTGCAGAATAACTGTTGAGTAAATAAGTATTTAACACGCCATCTTCTACAATCAATTGTTCCTTAGTCGCCATACCTTCACTATCATGCCATGCGCTTGCCAAACCTTTTTTAATAAAAGGTTTTTCTTCTAGACTAACAAAATCAGGGAAAACTGGTTGGTTAATTTTACCTAATAAAAAGGAAGACTCTCGATATAAACTGGTACCATTGATTGCACCTTTAAAATGGCCAATTAAAGTTCTTGCCATTTCAGGCACAAAAAGTACTTTCGCCTTTTGTGTAGATATTTTTCTTGAATTTAAACGTGCAATCGTTCTACTAGCCGCTTTATTACCTATTGTTTCGCCAGACTCCAAATTGTTAGAGTCACGAGAAGCACTATACCAATAATCTCTTTGTTTGCTACTCTCTCCCTCTGCCAATAAAACACAACTTAAACTATGACGAGTTGAAGGTTGCATTGCTGAAAAACCATGAGAGTTGACATAATAATGTAAATTTCGATGACTGCTAAATGAAGCCCCTTCACTATTAGTAATTTTATCGCTAAACGACAATCCAGATTGCTCACATTCTAACGCCAATTCCTTTGCCGTTTCCGCACTGACTCCCATAGGATGATCCAAGTCTAAATCAATTGAGTTTGTCGCCATCAAATCCCTATTGGCTAAACCTGAAAATTCATCTGCTTGCGTAAATTTTGCAATATTTAGTGCTGCGTCAACAGCAGCCTTTAACGCATCAATAGATAAATCACTGGTAGACGAATTGCCTTTTTGTTTTCCGTAATAAACACTAATTCCACAACTATTATCACGATTATATTCTAATGTTTCAATTTCTTGGTTTCTTACGGATACGCTAAGTCCAATATCTTTACTAAAACCAAATTCAGCTTGAGTTGCACCTAACTGACTTGCGTAATCTAAAAGCTCGCTGCTAACATTTTCAAAGAAACCTTCTTCTTTTTTCAAATCCAAACTGTCTGCAGATTGACTTACTGACTTACTTATAGAATCTTTTGCAGACTCTTTCACAGTAGAATCCTCAAAATTATTTTTTATCTTTATATTGCTCACTCGGCATTACTCTCTAATTATCTTTGTGATTTATCTTTTCGATTCATCTTAATTGTGATTGATTAGCTAAAATCAGTGACTCCATTAAGCTTTAAGTATCCTAATAATTTACTTTTTGCTAATTGTTTTTTCTTTTCATCTTTCGCTGAATTACAATTGCGAATATATTGTCTAAGAGTTTGTCTTTCTAACTTAATGTTGTTCTCTAGAAGGCATTCAACTTTTTCCCCGTCAGCTTTTATTAAAGCCACTATAAATTGTTCAACGGCATCTGCTTTTTTAGCTTTTTTAGTTTTAGATGAATCACTTCCTATTTCACTCACTTCTTCTTTAGTTTCAGTAGTTTTCTGCTGCATAGTACTAACACTAACTCTTTCTATATTATTTAAATATTCTCTTATTTCTGTTTCACTTTCATTTCTTAAGCACTTACCTATAAACATTAAATGTCGTTTTCTTGCGAGGTTAGTCGTCATTTTTTGTAAATCTAACAAACTCTTAAGAGTGACTTCCCCAACAGGTAAGTTAGCCAAAACACTAGCTCTCAACTTTGTTAATTCTAAGCCAAATTTTTTTAAATCCTGCGCCTGGTTTTTGAGTTGTGTTTTACTGACAAAACCATCAGCAGATTGCTCTTTCTCGAAATCTTTATCAGACTTATATTTATTTTTTCTGCGATTTACACTCATAATTTTTACCTTGTTCCGCCAACAGTCAATTCATCTACTTTCAGAGTTGGTTGACCAACTCCCACAGGCACACTCTGTCCGGCTTTGCCACAAACGCCTACTCCAGCATCTAATTGCAAATCATTACCTACCATACTCACTTTAGTCAAAACCTCTGGGCCATCTCCAATGAGTGTTGCTCCTTTAACTGGTGCGGTGATTTTACCATTTTCAATGAGATAAGCTTCACTAGTAGAAAAGACAAACTTACCAGAGGTTATATCAACTTGACCTCCTCCAAAATTTGGCGCGTATATGCCTTTTTTTACGGACGCAATAATCTCTTCATGTTCACTTTCACCTGCAAGCATATAGGTATTTGTCATCCGGGGCATTGGTAAACAAGAATAAGACTCTCTTCGACCGTTCCCAGTCACTTTTTGATTCATTAATTTGGCATTCATTTTATCTTGCATATATCCACACAAAATACCATTTTCAATTAAAGTAGTTAGTTGAGTAGGTGTGCCTTCATCATCCATTGTTAACGAACCTCTGCGGTTCAACAACGTTCCATCATCGACAATTGTACATAACTTTGAAGCAACTTGTTCACCCACTCGACCACTAAAAGCAGACGAGCCCTTGCGGTTAAAGTCACCTTCTAAGCCATGCCCAATAGCTTCATGCAACAATACACCAGGCCAACCACTACCAAGAACAACGGGCATCATGCCTGCTGGAGCATCAATTGCCTCTAGATTTACATTGGCTTGATTAATGGCTTGATCAACCAATTTATTTAATAGTTGATCAGTTAATATTTGATAGGTATCTCTACCACCTGCGCCCGAACTACCGCTTTCAGTTTTACCATTTCTTTCAACAAGCACGGTCACGCCAATTCTAACTAGCGGCCTAATATCAAATGCAGAGGTACCGTCGGTTGCACAAACTAGTACTTTTTCAAACATTCCAGAGATAGATGCCATGACTTCTTTTGCATTCAATTCCTTTGATCGTGCGAGTTTATCTAATCGATGCAATATAGCAATTTTTTCTTTTTCCGTAATGCTCATCAGGGGGTCATTTGCTTGATAAGCTAAAGGGACTTTATCATCCGACTTAGCTATTTGAGAAAATGTACTTTTACCCGACTTGGCGATTGATTTTGATGCCGATGCTGCATTCATTAGCGAACTTAAATCCAATTCCTCAGTATATGAAAACCCTGTTTTATCACCGCTAACAGCTCTTACACCAACGCCTTTATCGCTAGAGTAACTACCACTTTTAACAATCCCCGATTCTAAAGACCAAGACTCTTGACGAACTGATTGAAAATAAAGTTCCGCAAAGTCAATTTTGTGATTTGACATTGACGAAAGAATTCTATCAATATCTGATCGATCAATAGCTAATTCATTGAGAAATGTTGATTCACTCCCAGATGTAATTAAACTCTCTTTAGAATCAATTTCAGATCTGTTGCTGATTATATTTTCATTCATATTTTTTCACTTTTTAATATTTTCACTTTATAACACTTTGTGATTAATTTATTATTTTAGCATGCATTAATACAGGAAAATCAATACGGCTCTGATGTTGAGATGCTCTATTAATTGAGTGCAAAATATAGCTGCTCCCTTCTTTTAATTCAGCTAAAACCTCTCCAGTATAAGACACCACTATTGAATGACCCCAAGTTTCTCTACCATTTTCATGTACACCTGTTTGAGCTGATGCTATAAAATAACATTGATTTTCAATGGCTCTAGCTCTTATCAAAATTTCCCAATGCGCCTTTCCTGTAGCGTAAGTAAACGCCGCAGGCATTATAAACATTTCACATCCATCCTTTGCCATATTTCTAAATAGTTCTGGAAAGCGCAAATCATAACAAACAGCTAAACCTATTTTCCCCCAAGGCGTTTCAAATGTAACGGGAGAATGTCCAGCTTTAGAGTATTTAGACTCACAGTAGTTTTTAGTACTATCATTGACCTCTACATCAAAAAGATGAATTTTATCGTACCAACAATTAACTCTGCCATCCGGTTGAAAGACATAACAACGTCCAAACGGACGTTTCTTTTCATCTGATTCAATCGGGTGTGTCCCTGCAATTATCCAGACATTATTATCAATAGCAGACTGGCTCATAGATTTTTGCATAGAGCCGCTTTCATGCGACTCAACATGTTCAAACTTATCGGTTTCTTTAAGGCCCATGAATGCAAAGTATTCAGGCAACACAATCATATCAGCACCAGCATTTGTAGCGTCACTAATGAGTGATAAAGCGGTATCTATATTTAATTGAAAATTAGCGCAAGAGTTCATTTGAATACTTGCAATGACAAGTTCACTAACCATTATTATCTCCATCCTTTTTTATAACAGTAATTTCAATAGATTTCTTCTCAGTAGCATCTTTCCCTACACTTTCTTTGTCAATAACATCTATTTTAATATTAGATTTATTCTTCTCAGTCTCAGTTTCAGTTTTATTTATCTTTTCAATCGCTTCATGTTTTTGTTCGCCAACATCTTTTGTAAGCTCTTGAGTTAGAGAATCCTTTTGTTCTTTCGTAATACTCGCGTCATCCAAATTGATCTTAACTCGTTTTTTTGATTTCTTAATTTCATCAACAATCGGTTTATCAAAACTACCGTGAACGCGGTAATCAATTTGAGTAGCAACATCGATAGCGGGTTCCATAATTTTATTCAGTAAATAGAGAATAATGCCTGTAGTAGGTTCTAACGCCCAAGCCGCTAAAACAGGAACACTGGAGGTAATATGTGGCGACACAATAGCATGTTGCTCAACTGTTTCAGTTATTAGATCGGTTGTCCCGAAAAGTAAAACATCAGCAACGTTTCCTTTTATACTGGTATCGTAGCTTGATAAAATACCATTATCAATCTCAACTGTTCCGCCCATTGATTCATAAAAGAAACCTTTTTTGTATACATCTTTAAAATCAAAGGTTAATTTTCGCAATATTGACTTTAAATTAAACAATGCGATTATCCTGCCGTCTGCATCGCTTATTTGAGATAGATAGCCTTTACCAAAATCCAGTCGAGCAAAACCACTTAATTCTTTATATTCAACTCGCCAAGGACTATTTGCCCAACTCAAGTTACCGGTTACTTTACCTTTGCTATCTTCAACACTCGGTTTAAATCCCCAACTCTTTAACATTGTACCGACGTTATTAGTAGATAACGTGAAATCTATATTTGTTTCCTCTAAATATTCATTTTCAATTTGTTCTGATAATACCATAGACCATATTGCGCTGAGCGAAAGTTGATGTTCTTCACCTTTATCAACTTTAGCCTTGAGGATAATACTATGATTATCACCTATATTTTTTCTTATGCTTGACCTAAAGCTTCCTACATTTTTTTGATTAAACTTACAAGAGTTACAACGTAAATCCATTTCAGGCAAAGATGTATAAACGGCTAAATGGCGTTCGGATTGCTCTTTTGTTAGTTTCTGCTTTACTAATTTATCGTTTTCTAGATTCTTAGTCTCTAGCTTCTCATTATCTAATTCATCAAAAGCCTCAATCACATTTGTCGTATCTACAAAATCAAGATCTATATTAGCTGCATTTATCAACCATGGGTTTTCTTCATCAAAAATAACATCTATATTTCCTTGCTGACTTTTCAAGATTAAACGCCATGGCAACTCAAGATATTTATCTGCATTTAATTTGACCAAAGATACTTTTTTTACCCCAGGTATCAAAATTTCTTTGACTGACAAATTCAATTTATTAACGGTCCATTCCACATTTCTATCACTGTTTTTGACACTAATATCTGTAGAGTCTAACGCCAAAGAATAATTAATTTTAATTTTTTCTATGAAATCCATCCATTTTATCAAATCAACTTGATTTACTCTTCCTTGCATTGTTATACCATTAGGGTAGTTCCAACCGGACTGAGTTTGAGTAGTAACGATTTTAACTTTATCATTTTTTATATCCAGGACTTCATTACTATCCTCTTCTACATCTTCCGTACTTACATCGTCATCAATGATATTGATGAAAGCACTATATTCATTATCAGGTTTTATCAACCACTCAACATTAAAACCATTCCAGTCAACATACCCCATCTGTGATTGACTTGTTTCACTCTTTAAAAATGTTAAATCCAATTTAAACGGAGTCGACTTATTTTTTTTCTTATTTAAAAAGTCCGGCATCTCGAACGAGACACCCGCTAGGTCCGAACTAAAATTAACTTTGATTTTAGACTGCGATTGACTCTTATTCTTAGAACCTAGTTTCGCATTGTCATTATTTATAAAAATTATTTTACTTATGAAGTCAGATTGCCCTGATGCGAATTCAGACCAGTTACCATCAACAAACTGGTCAATCGTAGAACTAGAAAATACACCTTTCAAGTCAAGTTCCATAAAAGTGTATTCTTTATTAACAGCATCATATTTGTCAACCGACTGAATTTTTGCATGAATCAATTGATTGTTGACATGGCCAGACATTTCACTTTGTATAATTCCCTTTTCATTAAACGCTAGTTCTCCTTTAACGGAACCAACTTGAACAAAAGGTAAACTCAAATTAAATTTCTGACTAATAGGTTGAACACTCCCTAACAAACTAATTTCTGAATCTGAGGCTTTATTATCCGTATTAGCACTTGAGTCATCAGGTAGAGGCACAGTTAATACAATTTTTGTTTTCATCTCACCATGAAAATCTAAAGACTCCAAACCATTCGATATAAAATCCAGAGGCGATTGTTTCAAAAACTCTCTGCCCTGATTATTAGAACTATCAATATCCAAATCAAGTTCTAAAATCGCATCTTCCGAACTCATATCTGCAATACCCACAACCGCTGAATTTAATTTGTTATCTAAAGATTCACCAGCAACAGCTTTGATCTCCATTCCATTGCCTTCAAATAGTAGATTGGCTTTTACTTTTTTCACTAGAGGCCAGGCAGGTAGGTATTGGTAGGTAACATTTTCAATTTTCGCTAACACCGCAAACACGCCAGAACTATTGGGATAAGGAAATTCTTCTATGGGTCCTCTTAAAATAGCATCCGCCTCAATTAACTTACCTTTCTTAATACTCGAATCAAGGTATTCAACCAAGCTTTCGGACATAATACCAGTTGGCAAATACCGAGATGTCTGCGAGACATTCCCCCTAAGTATTTTTGCTTTAAGGCTTAAATTCGGTTTTTCATTATCAAAGTAAAATTTAGCAGAAGCATTTAATTCCAAATCAGTATTTACAAAAACTAAATCTGTTATATTAAGTTCATTAAAACCGCTACTTAAATCACTCATAACATTGACACTAAATTGTTCCACTGGAATCATTTCTCGGAACAACTCATCAATAACCAACTCACTTAAACCACCTTCACCTTCAATGCCAACTTCACCTTGAATGACTTGTTTATCTAGATCAAACAATAGCCAACCTTTCAACTTAGAAAATGTAGGGATGTTTATTTTATTTTTTATTTTTAACTCCGAAAATTCTGCGGTCAAATCCGAACTAGCCCATCTCAGTTTGTTTTTAGTGAGTTTTACTTTAAGATGCTCTAGCTTTAAAGACGCTTCACTATTAGTTAGCCAATCCATTCCATCTACATTATTAGATAGAACCAATGGTAAATAATTAAGAAGCGGTGATAAATCGAAGTTATTTATTAAGATATCCCATGAAATATTTTCTTTTTCTTCATGTAAGTATTTGAAAACTATGTTGCCTAACTGTGGCGATTTATATTCTTTCAGCCCTTCACTCGCACCTAGAACATCACCGTCGTCTCGCATAATATTATTATTTTTGACATTCGAGTTATTAATAGTTAAATTATGTAAAGTAGCGTAGCCATGATGATAATCGTCGTTACGCCAAGACAAAATAGCGGACAAATCTTTACCTCCGCTCAAATCAAACTGAGCATCCACTGACTGCCAGTGTCTATTTTGCCATCTAGACCACATATGCAATGATGCTATTGACTCTCTCACATCTGGTTCAGTCGTATCCATTTTAGTAACATCAATCTCAGTATCATCGATTAACTCTGAATCCTCATCTCCCACGACATTATTATTCCGCTCATTATTCGATAAATTTCCTTTATCAAAAAAACGTCCTATTTTTGGCAGACTTGCTAAATCGATTTTATCTATATTGATGTAGAGGTTGGTGTAATTATTTTTTTCTTCATCACCATGAAAAATCTCAGCAATTAGTTTAATAGAGTTCGAGTGTTTTACTGAATCGGTTACGTGTTCTAACTGACCGACAAGTTGGTGATTGTTTGCGTATTTTTTTACAGCTAAGTTTTCTACTTTGTAATTAAAGCTAGCTCCCTCTAATGTCATTAGTTCAAGATTTGAATTTCGTATTTCAATTTTTTTCTGAGCGACTAATAAATCAAAAAAACGTTTGCTCGCATCTTCAATTTGACGGCTATCAACAAAAGTTTTCTCTGGCTCTTCTATTTTATTGGTAGTTTTTGTAAAAGCGTTCAATTTAACGCCCAACTTTCGATCAATATAGAAACGAATGTTGGCATTTCTCAGTTGTATTGAATGGGTTGAATACTCCCTATTTAAAACGGATGCAAGTAAATCGAAATCAATAGAAAGAGAACCAATTTCAAACACTTTGAATTTTTTATCATCGGAAAGAATTGAAAAATTAATGAGTGAAAGGCTTGGTCCAGTTGAAGACCATTCAGCCGAAATAGTATCAACTTTAATATCGATTTGATATTTTTTTTCGAGCCAATTAACAATTTCAGGTTTATAGCGGTTAATTTCTGGAAGAGCCAATTCAAGTAGCAGAAAAATTGTCGCTAAGCTAATAATACAAATAGAAAATAATAGCCATATTTTATTGATGGCAAAACTAAACACTTTTAAAAAAAGCGACTGTTGTGTATTACTATTTGACATAACGTTTAATCGTCTCGTTATGTTTAAATAAGTACAACATCAAATTGCTCTTGAGTATACAAAGGTTCCGCTTGAAACCTTACTGGTTTGTTAATCATCGATTCAAGTTCCGCGATATGTGCAGTCTCTTCATCTAACATTCTATCCACCACTTCTTGAGATGCCAAAACTAAATATTTTGTTGCATCATATGCCATAGCAGAACGATGTAACTCGCGTAATATTTCATAACAAATAGTTTGCGCGGTTTTTATACTTCCTCGACTATCGCAAGTCGGGCAGGTTTCACAAAGTGTATGCTCTAAACTTTCTCGATTTCGTTTTCTTGTCATTTGAACCAAGCCGAGTGAAGACACTTCAGAAATTTGAGTTTTCGCTCGGTCTTTTACAATTGCCTTTTCAAGCGTGCGTAAAACTTGTCTTTTATGTTCTTCTTCTTTCATATCAATAAAATCGATGATGATCATTCCACCCAGATTCCGTAATCTAATTTGCCGAGCTAAAGCCGAAGCAGCTTCTAAATTTGTTTTGAAAACGGTGTCTTCCAAATTTCTATATCCGACAAAAGCCCCGGTATTAACATCAATTGTTACCATAGCTTCCGTTTGTTCGATGACTAGATATCCACCGGATTTTAAATTCACTTTTCGTTCTAGCGCTTTTTCAATATCATCTTCTACATTGAAAAGGTCGAACAAAGGTCTTTCACCAGTATACAACTCTAAACAATCGATCAAGTCTGGGGTAAATTCATTTAGGAATTCTAACAGTTTACTATGAACTAGCTCTGAATCAATGCGAATTTTTTCAACATGCAAAGGAGCTAGGTCCCTTACAAACCTTCGTGCAAGATCAAGATCTTCATGCACTAGACTCGGCGCTTTAGCTTTTTGAATTCTACTCTCAATTTTTTCCCAAAGCTTACTTAAAAAGGTAACATCTGCAACTAATTCCGAAAATTCAGCACCTTCCGCAGCGGTGCGTACAATATAACCATGCAATCCATTAGCGGGATTAGCCTTTGAATTTTTGTTTTGGGGCTGTTTCGCTTTAAACTGACGCGTTTTAAATTGTTCACGTTCATTAAGAATAATATCTTTTAATCTTTGACGTTCGTCCTCATCCTCTATTCGTTGAGAAATTCCTATATGTTGGTTATCTGGCATCAATACTAAAAAACGAGAAGGGATAGTTAAATGAGTGGTTAAACGTGCGCCTTTAGTTCCTAACTCATCTTTGATAACCTGAACTGTTATTGTTTGCCCGTCGTGCAATAACTCTCTGATGTCTTGTGCTGGGTTAGCACTATCCTCGATTATTTCTGTTTCTGGAATGGGTAATATTTCCGCGGCATGTAAAAATGCCGATCGCTCTCTTCCAATATTGATAAAAGCAGCTTGCATACCTGGCAATACCCGGATCACTTTACCGCGATAGATATTCCCTACCAGTCCTCGACTTGAAGCCCTCTCAATAAAAAGTTCCTGCAACATGCCATTTTCAAGAACGGCTGCTCGACTTTCTTGAGGGGATACGCTGAATAATATTTCTTCTTTCATGTTTTTAGATTTCGCATCTTAAATCGCATTAATTTCCTACTCGGTTAAGTAATTGACTTGTCTCATACAAGGGCAAACCAACAACACCTGAATAACTACCTTCAATTATCTTAATGTACTTTGCTACATAACCTTGAATCGCATAGCTTCCAGCTTTATCTTGCCATTCATTTGTTTCCAAATATTCTTCTATATCCTGGTCAGATAATTTCATAAAACTAACATTGGTTATTGAATCAATTGTTTCGATGTTCATGTTGTTTACGTCTTTAACATTAATTTCTTTTAAAGAAGATTTACTGTCATAAATAACACTAACGCACGTAATCACTTGGTGAGTTTTATTAGATAACATCATTAACATTTCGTAAGCGTTTTTTCTATTGGTCGGCTTACCTAAAATACGATCGGCTATCGCGATACTTGTATCAGCAGCTAAGACGACAAAATTATTAACTCTCTTATTTGATATCCAGCCAGCTCTGGCTTTTTCTATCGACATTCTGCGGACATAATGTAGTGGTTTTTCGTTATTATTGTCCGATTCATCGATTTCACTATCAATCAACTCAAAATCAATATTGATTTGCCTTAGAAGCGTTTGTCTTCTAGGTGATTTGGACGCCAGATAAATCTTATTCATAGTTCAACCATTATTTTTAATTTCAAAGCTAATTCAACCTTCTTTACAAAAGTTTCGACGAACATCACGTAAAATAATAAAAATCCACGGCCAAAAAATCAATGAAGTAAAAATAGGAAGCCAATAAGAAAAATCAAAACTGACAGGTTGTATAAAGTTCCGTAAAACTAAACCTAACAACATATGGATACCAATAACAACGCCAATGTTTAACGCTTGTTTCCAACGCGGAAAAAGTCGTAACCGGTGATACAACAATTGAATTAAATAGGCTACTAAAGCTAATGACATTGCATGAATACCAAATAATGTACCATACAGAACATCAGCGATAATACCCACAGACCAACCAACCAGTACACCTACTCTATTTGGCATTGCCATAACCCAGTATATTAACACTAACGCCACCCAGTCCGGCTTGAATAAATTGATGCCATCAGGCAATGGTAAAATACTCAAAAATAGTGCAGCCACAAATGTTAAAAAGATGGCAAAGCCGCCTTTAGACTCATTTTTGATCATTTTGCTCACCTTGTTTATGAGCGGTTTGATTACTAGAGTCCTTCACAGTGTAGTTCAAGGTCCAAACCAAAAGAACAGAGGAAAGTTGAGCAAGTTTAGCGGTAGGTTTAGCATTTATGATTGCATAGGCTTTACCAGGATCATGAATAACTTGAGTGATCGTTGCGACAGGGTAACCTTTGGGAAATTTTTGACCTAAACCCGAAGTAATCAATGTATCACCCACTTTAACATCTGTAGTATCTGTCACATTTTTAAGTAACAATCGATTGATTGTGCCACTGCCAGCAGCGATAGCTCTAGCATTATTACGTGCCACCTTAACAGGGATAGCGTGACTAGAATCAGAAATCATGATCACTCTGGAAGTAAATGCGGAAACGCCAATGACCTGCCCAACAATACCCTGAGCATCGATCACTGTTTGACCAATATAAACGGAATGATTACTTCCTTTGTTAATCATAAACTCTAAGTTGAAAGGGTCACTATCAATGCGAATAATTTCAGCTAGTAAACGTTTTTCTAATGTTTCATTTTGAGTACCTAATAAATTCCTTAAACGGGCATTATCTACCTGCAAAGATATAAATTTTTGAAGTTGAGATTTTAAAACTTTGGATTCAGCTTTTATTGTTTGATTTTCCTGACGTAACTGAGAACGACTCATCATAGATTCACCGCCCCAAGAAAAAAATTCCTGCGGTATATCAGCCAAATAAACAAGCGGAGTCATAAAGGTTCCAATAGCGGAACGGACACCTTTTAAATGTTTTTCATGGTGCTCTACAAACATTAAAACCACAGAAATAACCACGACCACAAATAAGCGTGTTGTGTGGGATGCTCCCTGTGAAAAAAGTACTTTGATTAGTTTATCCTATGAAAATGAAGCATTCTACTAGGAACACTTTAAAGCAAGGATATTTTAGCTGAATTTAGCTTTTTACTCAAAGAATTAAGCGCTTGAAACTGTTATTTATTGATCTTATAAGTGATTGATTATCAGGTTGATTTATTATTAAAACTAACCTTTTTTTACAAAATTTAGAGCCGATTGAGATTGAGCTTATTTATTGGGTTTAGTTTATTCACAATACGCTTTACAGCCGAGCTTAATGAACATATTTCGGCGCTAGCAACTGCATCGGTTCATTCGTAAACACTACATCCTTCTGCAAAGGAATCCATGTAAGCAACTCTAAATGAAATGACATTTTTAAAAGCCGCTAACTTAGAGCTTTTATTGGCCTGCTCCATCACTTCTTGCGAAGACTTAAGCCGCTTACGAACCCGATTCCAAACAATCTTACAGGAAAGATTTTTATTATATTTTAACGCTTCATTGAGCAACTTCTCAAAGGATGTAAACGACCAAATTTCAACCGATGAAGGCGCCAGAGGTATAATGATAAGATTTGAAGACAACAGCATTGCTCTAACTAAAGAATTTACGTGAGGTGCTCCGTCAATTAAAATATAATCGTTATCATTTTTGTGATTATAAATCAGAGAGTATAATTTCGCTGGCATTGAAGCCGTCTTAATTTCTAGACCCGTTTCAACACCTAACTCATCTCGTAAGGCATACCAGGCACTCAAAGAATGTTGCGGTGGGTCGCAGTCAATCATTAATACATTAGCATTTTGGGAAAGAGTCACTGCCAAATTAGCACATAAAGTACTTTTACCAACACCACCTTTGGATTGTGCAATACCTATTATTTTGGCGTTCATATTAAAACCCTAAAAACCGTCCCCGATCCTTAAAGCTATAGGAAAGATAGCTAATCTACTGATAATGTGTAAGTTTTTAGAGAAAAACACAATAATAATTACTCGAAGAATAGATTGTTGTTGCTATTGGCATTCAATTTTTATCGCCTTTCCAACTCTAAAAGACGTTGTTTTCGCCAAAGACCGCCACCATAACCCGTTAACTGACCATTTTTACCAATCACGCGATGGCAGGGAATAATAATCGCAATCCTGTTATCTCCATTGGCACTTGCAACGGCTCTCACCGCTTTTGCATTGCCAATCAATATTGCTTGTTGTTGATAAGAACGTGTTTCTCCAAAAGGAATCGTCTTCAAGGCTTTCCAAACACTATTTTGAAAATTCGTTCCTAAAATATCTAAGGGCACTTTAAATTCAGTGAGTAACCTTTGGAAATACAACTTAATCTCTTGATTTAATTGAATAAAAAAAGGGTTTTCTCCAGTCATAAATTGCGCATTATGCCATTTAGTTAATCGCTTTAATTGAGTTTCCAGCATCGGTCTGTCAAAAAACTCTAACAAACAAATACCCTTTTCCGTCGCCCCAATAATCATGGGTCCTAATGGAGAAACTATTCGATTAATAGTGATGATATTTTGAGTTTTACTCGCGATAGGTGATACACCCGTTAGCTTTTTAAAAGCCTCTGAAAATCCACTGAGAGAACCGTAACCTGAATCCATTGCAGTTTGAGTCACTTTTGCTTGATGTTTGATTAAGCCGATCGCTTGATTTAAACGCAGTGATCTTAAATAGGCTTGAAATGTCATTTTATGATGTGTGTTAAACCAACGCCTTAAAGTGGTGGGTTCGATACCTCGTTCTTTCAACTGCCAATCTTTTATTCGAAAATTTTCTGAAGAAGCTATTTCTTTTAGCAAAGATTTAATCCAGTCTGGCGTTTCACCTAAAGGTTGTTGCGGTTTGCAAATCCGACAGGGACGATAACCAAAACTCAAAGCTTGCTGGCAATCAGCGTAGAATTCACAATTAATTTCTTTAGGTTTTCTTGCGGTACAGGTAGAACGACAAAAAATTCCGGTCGTTTTTATAGCTGCTACAAACACGCCTTCGTATGCAACATCCTTGTTGCAGAGTGCTTTATACATTTCATTTTTAGATGGTAGAGAAATTAACTTTGATTGCATATTATTGGCTGCACTATGAATAACGATTGCATAAACTATGCATTAAAAAATTAATAGTAACAGCCGATTTTTGAACAACTAATTTATTCAATATCCAAAATAACATATTGAGCACCAGAGCCAGGTCTAATGACTAAAACAGGAACACTCCCGCTTTCAGGTAATGATTCGATGATCCGTTTAAATTCGGTTATGTTGCTTGTACTGCTTAACTGCACCGATTGAATAATATCGCCTTCACGAATTCCAGCATCCGCGATGGAACCATTATCTATTTTAGTAACCATAACTCCACTTCTAACGTTACTCCGTTTGATGATTTCATCTGGTATATTCTTAAACTCAGCGCCTAACCAACCCACCTTACCTGAACGAGGTAACTCTGAATTTACTGCAACTTGTTCTCCAGTTCTTGAACCTATAGTGACCTTTTTAGTCAATTTTTCATTGCCTCGAACAATATACATCTTAACTGATTCACCCGGACGGTATCGCCCCACAACAAAAGGAAGTTCGCTGTAATTTTTAATCTCTTTTTTGTTAATTTCTAATACAATATCGCCTGCCTTTAAACCCGCCTTGTCAGCTGGTGAATCAGGTGCGACCGTATTGATTAGTGCGCCTCGAGAGCGCTTTAGTCCAAATGACTTTGCAAGCTCGTAGCTGACCTCTTGATAATTAACGCCCAAATAACCACGAACAACTGACCCATTTTCTTTTAATTGACCCACAACATCCATTGCTAAATCAATAGGGATTGAAAAAGATAATCCATTAGAACCGCCTGAAGTACTCAATATTTTTGAATTAATACCTATCACTTTACCGTTCATGTCAATTAAAGGTCCACCAGAGTTTCCAGGGTTTATTGCAACATCAGTTTGCACATACGGAATGTATTGTTCTCCAACACTTCGACTTTTAGCACTGACAATTCCGGCAGTCACTGTTTGCTCATAACCAAAGGGTGCACCGATGGCAACCACCCATGAGCCCACTTTAGTTGCATCAATATCTCCAATTTGTAATGGTATTAGATTCTTTAGGTCAATTTTTAAAAGTGCTATATCAGTCTCAGCATCTGTGCCGACAATCTCGGCTTCTATGTCGTTGCCGTTATGCAGCCTAACAAAAATTTTTTCAACACCATCAACCACATGATTATTAGTAATGACATATCCATCTTTTGAAATGATAAAACCAGAGCCACTCGGTCCCCGACTGCTTCCACTTGATGGGCGACCTGAAAAAAAACTTCGTTGCCTCACTTTTACGGTAGTTGATATACTGACAACACTTGGTTGGGATTTTTCAACCAGATCGACAAAATCGGGGAGTTGTGCAGAAAATACTACTGCTGAAAACAAAATTGACAGGCTTGTTACCAGCACAAATATTGATTTGAAAAGAGTATTTGCACGATAAGGTCTATAATATTGATTTGATTTATAATTAGGCGATACAGCTGATGCTAAATTGCTCATTTAGTTTCCTCATTGGTTATTTCAGGTATTAATACTTGTAAGTTACGATAGAGTCTTTTTAAGACTCTGACGAGTTAACAATTCTGACCATTTTAATTTGGTATTGTTCTTTGTTTTGACTTATATGATTGTAATATTTTGTGATCATAAAGCCAGCAAACAAACCAAGCATTGCTAAAAAAATTGTAACAATTTGATTTGATTGAATTTTGTCACCTATTAGTACGAAAATAAATAAGCAAAATATAGGTGAAAAATAGGAAATCAATGAAGCTTTGGTAATGCTCGAAGTAGGAATAGCTATTACAACGCGATCGCCGACTTTTGCATTGAGTGAGTTAGGTATTTGACTGACAAAGACTTTACCTGAAAGGTATTTTTCAATTATACCATTTCCACAGGATGTCGATAATTTGCAGATACCACAGGCAAGTTGATTTTTAGTGACAATACTGGCAATTTCACCATCAATATTAGAAACAAAGGCTGTTTCTTGAAACATAGAGATAATATTGTAGTTAAATTTATTCTTGAGTTTCTTCTTTTACCTTTTGTTCTTCGTTTAAGTGAGCTGAGCGACGTAAAAGGTATTCCCAGTGCTCTTTTGAAAAACGAATAGTTCCTAAACTCTGCCCTCTAACCGCTCTAGCAAAAGGTGCGATGGCTTCTTGCTCAGACTGTCTTGCTTTACTCATAAACATATCGTTAAAAACTTCTAACTCTTTTTGCTCTGCTGTTTCTAGCCAATTATTAGCGGGTTCAATCGATACATTATTAACTTTAGATTGTTCTGGGAGGCTTTGGATCGCAATGTCAGAATTAAACACACCTTCATCATTTGCGACTTGAAATGACTGTACAGAAATCAAAGTCGCAACTGCAACTGAAGCGGCAATGGCCATACCACCAGTCAATTTTTTAATTTTTGAAAATAACGGGATGACGTTATTAGGTGTATCTTGACGATGATTAGTAGGTATTTGGTTAGGCGATGTATTAGTTAGTGGCACTAAAATAGTAGGTTCATTATCAAGCTTTTTACTCAATGAACTAACAAAATCCATATTCACTGGTGCAACAAGTTCATCACGTAATACCTTACTAACAGCATTATATCGGTAAAAGCTCTCATTGACGTCTTCTTTACTTAGTAACTCATCTAGCGCTTTAGTTGTAATTTGCTCATCTAATAAGTCTGAAACTAACTGTTCAGATACTAATTTAGCACTGTCAATTTTTTGGTTCATATTTTACCTATATTAATCAACTTGTTATATTTTTATAAAAAACTAGTTAAAACCACTTTTATAAACATAACAGGGGTATTTGCACAGTTCTGACACAAGAAAGTGTCATTAGTTCACAATAATAATAAATAATTAACTTTCATTGATAAGCGGTTTAACTTGCTCATCAATTGTCTCTCTGGCCCTAAATATACGCGATCTAACGGTTCCAACGGGGCAATCCATTGATTCTGCTATTTCCTCATAACTCATTCCTTCAATTTCACGTAATGTGATTGCAGTTCTTAAGTCTTCAGGCAATAAATCGATCGTATCAAAAATAACTTTCTTGAGTTGGTCACGCATCAGTAGTGTTTCTGGAGAAGCATGCTCCTGAAGCGAACCGCCAATCGTATAAGTTTCAGCTTCTTGCGAGTCAATATCCGAGCTTGGCGGACGTCGCCCTCTTGCTGTTAAATAGTTTTTAGCCGTATTAATGGCTATTCGGTAAATCCACGTATAGAAAGCACTATCACCTCTGAAATTAGGCAAAGCACGATAGGCTTTAATAAACGCATCCTGAGCAACATCATTAACTTCCGCATGGTCGCTAATAAATCGGCTAATAATTGAAAATATCTTATTTTGATATTTTATTATTAGTATATCGAACGCTTTTTTATCTCCCGCTTGGACTCGTTTGACCAACTCGGCATCTATATCTCTTGACATTAAACCTAATTCTTATGTTTTGTTGTTTTATTTAATTGTTTTAACTAGTTGCTCTATAAATAGAACATTAACTCAGAACCTACACTGACTATGATAATTCTGCATAGTTTCATTATAAATAGAAATTAAAACGTTGGACTCTTACTTGTTTAAAATTATATCAGATAATCTCTTCTTCAACGTGAGAATATAAAAAATTCTGTAGCATTTAGTGATCAAATTTTGCAAAATACACATACATGAAAATCATATCGTTAAGACTATAAATCAATGACGAATAAAACAGCAACTAGTAATCAAGTTTCAGATGTATTAATCATCGGTAGTGGCGCGGCAGGTTTGACATGTGCACTGCATTTGGCCGATCACTTTAGTATCAATATTATCTCTAAAGGACAACTCAGCGAAGGTGCAACGTTTTATGCCCAAGGAGGCATCGCGGCAGTTATAGATAATGAAGATTCTGTTGAAGCTCATGTTGCTGACACTTTAAAGGCGGGTGCAGGCTTATGCCATAAAGACGCCGTTCAATATACTGTCGAAAATAGTAAGCAATCAATTCAATGGTTAATTGATAGAGGCGTCGAATTTAGTAAACAAGATATAACAGCCCAAAATGATAAAAAGAAGACAAATATAGAAAAAGACTACCACCTAACCCGAGAAGGTGGGCACAGTCACCGTCGAATCATACATGCAGCCGACGCCACTGGTAGAGAAGTTCAAACCACTTTATGCCAATCGGTAAAAGACAATAGTAATATAAGAACTTTTGAAAATTACAATGCCGTTGATTTAATTACCACACACAGCTTGGGCGTTATTGGCGAGGTCAACCAGATTCACGGAGCTTATGCTTTGAACAGAGGGTCTGGAAAGGTGGAATCCTTTAAAGCAAAGTATGTCGTTTTGGCGACGGGCGGTGCAAGCAAAGTCTATCTTTATACTAGTAATCCCGACGTTTCTAGCGGAGATGGTATAGCCATGGCCTGGCGTAGTGGCTGTCGAGTGGCTAATTTGGAGTTCAATCAATTTCATCCAACTTGCTTATTTCATGGCAAAGCAAATTCTTTTTTGATTTCCGAAGCCTTACGCGGAGAAGGAGCTTTCTTAAAACTCCCGAATGGTGAGCGGTTCATGCAGCATTTTGATGACCGTGCCGAACTAGCCCCAAGAGATATCGTTGCGAGAGCTATTGATCATGAAATAAAGCGCTTAGGCGTTGATTGCCTTTACTTAGATATTAGCCATAAAAATCCTGAATTTATAATCAATCATTTTCCCACCATTTATCAACGTTTACTAACATTAGGCATCGATATAACAAAAGAAGCCATTCCGATTGTTCCTGCGGCACATTACACCTGTGGTGGAGTTGTGGTTGATAAAAGTTCAGAAACTGATTTACCAAATCTTTACGCGATTGGAGAAGTTTCGTTTACTGGTTTACATGGCGCCAATCGAATGGCGAGTAATTCATTACTGGAATGTTTAGTCTTTGCCAAAAATGCTGCAGAAAGCATTCTTGCTCAAGAATTAAAACCCAATCTCAGTTCAGCTTTAGCTGATGAGCAAATATTGATCCCAAATTGGGATGAAAGCCAAGTATCTGATTCAGATGAAGATGTAGTGATTTCTCACAATTGGCACGAATTAAGACATTTAATGTGGAATTATGTGGGAATAGTACGAACCACTAAACGCTTAGAGCGAGCAAAACGTCGTATTGAATTATTAAAACAAGAAGTTAAGGATTATTATTCTAATTTTAAAATTTCGAGTGATTTATTAGAGCTTAGAAACTTAATAACAGTGGCAGAATTAATAATTGAATGTGCAATGAGGAGAAAAGAAAGTCGAGGTCTCCATTACACTCTCGACTATCCCGAAACTACTGACGACCACGATCTTAGTGATACTATTTTGTCTCGGTTTAATTAAACCGAGCTAAATCAATCAGCTGTCGTCGCTCACATCCGCTCAGTTGGTCAAAGACCAAGTGATTTGAATTATCATTTTCCTCTATTGATAAAATTACGCAGTGTTTTGGGCAGGGCTACGGTTAATTTCGCTGACCACTTTCAGGCGCTTGCTTAGTATAAATATTAAACAGCTGAACATCAGTCCAATCACTAATGCTCCTACCCACTGAATTTTCAAAAAATCTAGGGTAAACAATAGAGTCAGGGTACTTAATAAAACTAGATTAGCAATAAAATATCGGCATTTTCCAAAGCGCACTACTGTCATGTTTGGGTTGTCTGTTTACAATCGAACCAGAGAGTCTAAAGAGTTGACTACAAATATTACACCCACAGCGACCATTAAACCGTTGATTAAACCGCTAATATTTAATTCGTTCAGGTGATAATAATACAGGCCTGCGAACCATATTCCGATGGGTATAGATGGGAAAATAAGCATAACAAGTAACACCTGATAAGTGCGAAGACCGCCAACAAAGCGCGCAGTGAATTGGCTTATCATAATGCTCCAGGCAGACCACCAAAACAGATAAAATTCATGATAATCATTTATCGGTAAGATAAACTGGTGTATGTTTGAAAAATAGCCACCTAATAGGGAAAAGGTACTGAAAAACTCGCTTGCATTTTTTTGCTCTGCCCCCAAAGCACCTGACGACAACGCGTCAGCCCACAGTATTGCTACCAAGGCAAAAAATAACCAACTACTGCCCAGACTAAGGATCTTTAC
>Ga0307492_10000141_pt1 | contig 32514 bp, 29 predicted proteins | sample SI3LmetaG_FD_202365 | JGI IMG/M metagenome (GOLD analysis project Ga0307492, IMG submission 202365) | Sea-ice brine microbial communities from Beaufort Sea near Barrow, Alaska, United States - SI3L | ecosystem: Environmental > Aquatic > Marine > Coastal | place: USA: Alaska | collected 2017-05-06 | reverse complement strand
AACTTAACATAAGGCTCTATGTCGACAATTCATCTAAAGCGTAAATCCCAGCATCTGAGCTGACCGTCTCCTTACTACTAATTGGGATAGTTTATTGGGTAGAACGTGAACAGCCGCTTTTGGCACATTTGCGACGGTCAGCGAATGGCTCCAATGAGCGAAAAGCGGACTTTAACTTCTGTCATTCTTAAGACAGCAATTCCGACAGGCTGTGTAAAAACTATTGATCACCTTTTGGTCTAAGTATGTGATGTTTATGATCAATCAGTCTTAGCCACCGATCCAACTTTAAGACCGAATTTGGTATAATAAAATGGTAAGCCAAACCAGAGTATATCTGACATGTCTCACCATATTAAAGGTCAACCAAGACACCAATCGACACTCTTCCCAGAAGCAATAGATGACTTTGTTACCGAAGATAATCCAGTTCGAGTTATCGATATGTTTGTTGACCACCTTGATTTATTAGACTTAGGTTTTGAGACCGTTAACCCAAAGCTTACTGGCCGCCCAGGCTATCATCCTTCTACAATGTTAAAACTCTACATCTATGGTTACTTAAATCGCATTCAGTCATCTCGCAGGTTGGAAAAGGAAAGTCACCGCAACGTTGAATTAATGTGGTTGCTTGAGCGTTTAAGACCTGACTTTAAAACTATCGCCAACTTTAGAAAAGATAATGGCAAGGGGGATCAAAAATGTCTGCCGCAAGTTTGTTGAGTTATGTCGTCAGCTCAACATGTTTGAGGATTCAGTGTTCGCCATTGATGGTAGTAAGTTTAAAGCCGTCAACAACAAATCCAAGAATTATACACCCGCCAAAGTTCAGGCTCATATCGAGCGAACAGAAAAGAGTATTCAACAATACTTAAGTCAAATGGACACAAAAGACGGGGATGAAAAGGATATCGACACCACAGTATCTACTTCAAAATTAGCATGGCTTGAGCAGCGATTAGTTGAGCTTAAAGCACTCGAAATACAAGTGAATGAACACCCAGACAAGCAAGTGTCACAAACCGACCCTGATGCACGTTTGATGAAGACGCAACATATGCAAAGACAGGTGTGCTACAACGTGCAAAGCGCTGTGGATACAAAACATCACTTGATTGTTGAACACGATGTCACTATGACAACAGACAGAGGCCAGCTCACCTTAGTGGCAGAGCAAGTCCAAAAAACATTAGGTAAACAAGACATCACTATCATCGCCGACAAGGGGTACTTTAGTCGCAACGATATCAAGGCCACACAAGACTTAGGCATGACGGCAAACGTGCCACAAACTGATACATCAGGCTCAGCAAAGAAAGGTATCTTTAACAAGTCATTATTTAAATACGATAAAGACAAAGACCTTTATATTTGCCCAGCGGGCGAGGAATTACCGCATCGACGGAACGTAACCGAAGACGGCCTTGAGCAAAAGGTATACGTTAATTTTTATGCTTGCCGAGATTGTGATATCAGAGATAAATGCACGAGATCATTAAAAGAGCCAAGGAAAATGAGACGCTGGGTTCACGAAGAAGAGATAGACGCGATGCAGCAGCGGCTCGATGATAATCCAAAGATATCGGTGTTAAGAAGACAAACCGTGGAGCATCCGTTTGGTACGATTAAAATGTGGATGGGCGCGACGCACTTCTTAATGAAGCGTAAAAAGAATGTCAGTATCGAGATGAACCTGCATGTGCTGGCTTATAACCTGAAGAGAATGATGACAATAATGGGGACAACTGGTTTGATGGAGGCCATCAGGCAATAAGGGGAGATTTAGCCTGAATTCATGAGATAAAACAGCCTTCAAACGTCACATTTATCATTAATAACCCGCCTTAACACTCCAAATCCAAAATTCCGCGCTAACGCTAATAATCAGTGTATAAGTCATTTGGAAGGTTGAGTATCCCAGAGGGTAAGATTTGGTGGTTGTAATCCGAGTTTTTACACAGCCTGCCGACATTGCTGTCGTTAGGATAATTGACTTTAATAGCAAGAATTGCCACATAGCGGTCCTAATCATTAAAAAGTCACCTCTGTTTTTATGTCAGCTACCTTCAAAAATTGCTGACATTAGCATATATACTCTCAAGCAAAATTACCCCCAAAGCGGCGCATAAACCTATAAATCAATAGCTATATTACAAAATAATCTTAACCTCTAATTAAAGGCAGGAGTCACTTTGTTTAATTTTAATCATGTAGTAAAAATAAAAAATTAATAGGGGAAAATAAAAACAAAAACGTTTACCTACAGTACTTATATTTTTAGTCATTGAGAATGTTGGGTGATTTAAGGTAAAGTTATATAGGTATCATCCTTCAAATGACTGTGGTTTCATTATGAAGATGCTATTTTTTAATGAGAAATGCATGAATAACAATAACAATAACATTGACATAGAAAAATGGCTTAATGAATTGATGCTAGAAACCAAAGCAACTTTACACGCCTCGATGTCTAAATTATTGGATGAAGAAGATGCTGAAGATATTTTGCAGGATGCATATATCAAGGTCTATGAAGCAAAAAAGGCAGGCCTGCAACATGATAATTTCAAAGCTTTTTTATTTAAAGTTGCCAGAAATAGCGCACTCAGCCGTTTACGTCATAAAAAGGTTATTAATACATCACTAAAAGCCGTGCATGATAGTGATGTTGGCCGTTTACAAAATATAACCAATGAAGAAAAAATTAGTAAAAATCAGGAAAGTGCTTTGTTATTTCATGCTATCAATGACTTACCGCCTGTTTGTCGACAAGTGTTTGTGCTCAGAAAATTTAAGAATAAATCTCATTCAGAAATCGCAAATATGCTTAGCATAAGCAATAAAACTGTAGAAAATCACATCACAAAAGCAGTGAAACATTGTAGAGATTCAATATTGTTGCATTACAAAAAAAAGTCAATAAAAGCAGCCCTGATTAAAAAAACAGGAACGTAAATAGTGTCGTTAGAAGAATGGGTTGGCGTAGGTATTCCCGATGAAATTGTTGAACAGGCAATCGCTTGGGTTACTTTACTCGATTCTGATGATGCAACTTTAGAACAGCAAGTTGAGTTCTATCGATGGTTAGAAACAGATAGTATTCACCAGTGGGCTTTTGAAGAGTTATCTGAATTCTGGGCTAAATCTCAATTATCCAAAGAACACATTGCGTTGTTGGATGAGGACTCCATCACCAACTTAAACGAGTTAACTTCCGTTACTAATCAAAACAATCGACCAATATCAACATACCCTATCTATGAGATTACGTCATTAGCACTAGTTGTGGTTGGTGTAGTCATTGGCGTTGTTTTTTAATTAAGCATTCCACCTGCTCTTTTTAGGTATTTATTTTCCACATTCCTTTTTTTGCTAAATAAAAATAAATTTTATTAGGGGGAATTCCAGCCTCAAGCGTTTGGTTAGGAAAGTTAGCTATAATTTCAAAATAATACCTGGGGAAATAATGAAAACCAATATCTTTACAACATTTAAAAAAAAACCACTCATAACAGCAATCCAATCGTCAATAGTTTCAAGCCTGCTATTAGCCAGCTCTCACGCATATGCGTTTGCAGAAGAGGCTCAGCCTACTAAAGACAAATTTGCAGAAGAGGCTCAGCCCACTAAAGACAAAGTTGAACGGATCGTTGTAACAGGTTCGAACATCCCCAGAGCTGGGTATGAATCCACTTCACCCGTGCAAGTGTTCGACCGTGAGTCAATGTTGGGCGACGGCGCAAAAACGATGACTGATGTTGCAATCAAGCTGCCAATTAATGTTGGCAGTGAATTTCAGAATGAGTCTGGTGGTTTAGTCGGCACATCACAATTTAACCTCAGAGGGCTTGGATTAGGCTCAACTCTAACGTTGATTAATGGTCGTCGTGGCGGGCAATCAGCGGTTGCCGATGGTGGTGGTAATCAGTTTTTTGATATCAACCAGTTGCCAATGTCGATGATAGAGCGAGTCGAGTTTTTAACTGATGGGGCTTCAGCAGTCTATGGTTCACAAGCAGTAGCTGGTGTCGCTAACATTATTACACGCAGCAACTTTGAAGGCTTTGAAATTACCTTAGGCGGTCAGACTTCTCCTAGTCCAGATGTTGACAAGAAAGAAATTGGTTTTGCCTTTGGCTCGTCAGAAGACGGTAATACCAAAGTAAATATTTATGGTGGGTTTTCACAGAGTAACCGCGCTGACCGCACCGATTTTGATTTTATAAATGAAAGAGTGCTGGGTAATGGTGATCCTACCCAATCAAAGACGCTATCTACTATCGGCAGCCCTGGGTCTTTTCGACCGGCCATCACTAACCCTGAAACAGGTGTCATTGCAGGGACTGGAACGTTCAGACCTGATCCCAATTGTGAAGAAGCAGGAGGGGTATTGAAGGCGCCATACTGCCGTTATAGTTTTGCTGATCAAGTTTCGGTGATTCCAGAAGAAACCCGTATTCAATTGTTTTCGGAGTTTTCATCGACTCTGTCCGAAAAAGTCAGACTCTATGGTGAAGCTAGCTATTCGTCCAATCAGATTAAACGCACACAAGGACCTTTCCTATTTAAGCACGGGTTAGTGAGCACCGGAAATCGTATGTTTGTTCCCGGAAGTCACCCTTTAAATTTCTTTGTTGATGATGGTCAGGGCGACATCACCTACATTGACCCAGCAGAATGGGACAATGAGATTCACCAAGCAACGGATTTAGAGTATCGTGGACGGCCATTTGGCGCAGAGTATAATGGTGGAAATGGTCCAGGGGATAGGGAGATTGATTTGGACTACTTCCGTTTTATGAGCGGTGTTGATGTAGAACTATCCGATTATTGGACGCTGAACGCTTCTTATATGTATTCTGCAGCAAATCGCGACGAGAGCCGGCCCTACAATTATATTGCCAGCTCAATTAATAACCGATTATTAGATGGCAGTTGGAACCCCTTCGGCACCCATTTAGCTGATCCTACGCTAGTGTCACCTAAAGATGGTGTCACTATAGCTGGAAATTCCACCGAAATTGAAGACAGCCTACATACCTTAAACACTAATTCATCGAAGGCGATTCAGGAAGTACTTGAGTTAAAAATAACCGGTGAGTTAGGTGAAATGGCAGGTGGTATTATAGGAATGGCAGCTGGGTTTCAGCATCGCCAAGAGACTTATGATTACCGCCCCGATCCGCTTGATGTATCCGGATTAGGTAATATGTTAGATGCGCCCATTAATGGCGAACAGCAAACTGATGCTGTATACGTAGAAGCCATACTTCCTATACTAGAAACTGTGGAAATTCAGGCGGCTTTGCGTTACGAAGATTATGGTGATGTGGATACCGTTGACCCCAAAATTTCGATGCGCTGGCAGGCCACTGATAACTATAGCATGCGCGGCAGTTGGGGAACCTCATTTCAGGCACCTTCTGTGCGCCAGAAGAGTATTTCTCGACAGTCTCAGATTATTGATGACCCTGCATCCATTAGCCCAGAGACAGGGGAACTCGAATGTGTAAACAGAGGTGTGAGCAGTATTACTTCAGTTCTCAATAAAGGAGATGATGAACTTAAGCCGCAGGAGTCTGAATCATTCACCTTGGGTTTGGTTGCTAACTTTGATTCACTGGATGCAAGTTTGGACTACTGGAGTTTCGACTATGATAATCTAATATCTTCTGATGAAGGTGCTCAAGCAATCGTATCAAATGAGTGTGATAATGGTAAACCAGACGATCCTCGCGTAGTTCGTCGCCCGGATGGTACTATTGCTGAGGTTACGTCCGAATTTATCAATACTGGTTCAGTTAAAACCAACGGTTTTGACGTGGCAGTGTCTTACGATATGCCAGATGCAAGCTGGTATGATTCGCTGCGTATTACGACCAATGCAACTTATATCAATACCTTTGAAGTAACGACGGTCGTTGGCTCTGATTCCTTTGAGGGAGCAGGTTCACGAAATTTTGGTAACCAATTTCGGTCAATGCCAAAACTACGCGGCAACATAGGCCTGAACTGGAGACTAGGTATACATAGTGTGAGTACGCAACTTAATTACATTGATAGCTATATCAATGATCAGCCAAATCCTGATGTGAAAATTGGTAGTTGGATAGGAACAAATCTACAGTATTCCATTTCTCTGATGGATGAAAATGCGTCATTCCAAGTTGGTGTAAAAAATCTGTTTGATCAAGAGCCGCCTACTTTAGGTGAAAATGTTAGACCTGGTTACGATAGTGTGATCCACGATGTACTTGGACGCACCATTTATGCTTCGTTTACCTACTCAATGTGATAATAAGTAATCTAATCAAACAACGTGCTTTGGCTGAGTTATGCTAAAGCACTTTTTATTTCTTTTATCTATTTTTGTTTTTAGTGAATTAAATTATGACATCAAATCAAATCAATATAGTCAACGCTACTAAACGAGCACGCTATCAAAATATTGGGTTAGTATTAGGGCCAGCTCTTTTTGCTTTAATGATGGTAGCCAGTACTTTTCAAACCACGATGGACCCCTTAGCTTGGCGCACTGCTGCCGTAGCACTATGGATGGCAGTATGGTGGGCAACGGAAGCTGTTCCTGTTCCTGTGACAGCCTTTTTACCTATTATTACCTTTCAAATGTTAGGCATAGCTACGTTAAAAGAAGCATCTGCTCCGTACGCTAACCCTATAATTTACCTTTTTCTTGGTGCCTTTTTGCTTGCGCTTGCGGTTGAGCGTTGGAATCTACATAAACGTATCGCTTTATTTATTTTGACCCATACTGGCTCAGACGGTAAGAAAATTATTTTAGGTTTTATGGCTGTTGCGGCTTTACTTTCAATGTGGATGACCAATACATCAACGACCATGATGTTGATGCCAATTGCCCTATCGGTAGTCTCCGTAATCACCGATAACGCTAAGAATTTAACCGATAGAGAAAAGGCATCTTTTCAAGTTGCGATGCTTTTAGGGCTTGCATACGCAGCGACTATTGGCGGCTTATCTACGTTGGTGGGCACACCACCGAATGCCTTGTTAGCTGCTTTTATCAGTGAAAACTATGGTATAAGAATCTCATTTGCAAGTTGGATGGCTGTAGGTGTACCTATCATGCTTATCATGCTACCAATAGCATGGTACGGTTTAACGAGTGTTTTATACAAAATTAATATCCCTGAAAATTCTGCTGTAACCGATCATCTTAGCCAGCTACGTAAAGATTTAGGTCCAATAACTCGACCAGAAAAACGAGTGGCGACAATATTCTTAATAGTCATTGGCCTTTGGATTTTAAGACGCCCTCTCTCATCAATGCTAGGTGTCGATTTCTTAACTGATACCGGCATAGTCATGGCTGCTGCGCTCATTCTATTCATTCTTCCAAGTGGTGATAAAGCCCAACCACAATCACAATTAATGACTTGGCATGATACAGGAAGGTTGCCTTGGGGTGTTTTGATTTTATTTGGTGGCGGTTTGAGCTTAGCAGCTGCATTTTCGTCAACGGGTCTGGCAAGCTGGCTTGGTGAGAGTTTATCTCCATTAAGTAGTTTCGGTATATTTGCATTAATCATTGCTGCGACCGCATTAGTGATATTCCTAACGGAGCTAACTAGTAATTTAGCAACAACCGCAGCTTTCCTTCCTGTTATGGGGGCGATGGCAATGCAAGGCGATATTAATCCGTTAATATTGTGTGTCCCCGTAACCTTGGCAGCAAGTTGCGCATTTATGTTGCCTGTTGCAACACCACCAAACGCTATTGTTTTTGCCTCGGGTAAGCTGACGATTCCGCAAATGGTTAGAGCAGGTCTTTTCTTAAATATTACCGGTTTAATCTTAATTTCCCTTGTCGCCATTTGGTGGGCACCTATGATGTTGGGGGGTAACTAATGGCTATCTGCAAAATAAGATTTAACGGGCTATTTTTATTAGCTACCATGGTTTTGTCAAATGCTGCTATTGCAAAAACAGGATATGATTTATCCGGCGTTGCCAATCAAAAATATCAAAAAATACTTTTCGTTGGCAATAGTTTTAGTTTTTACAATAATGGTATTCATAACCAAGTTGCTAACTTGATCAGGGCAAAAGGCTTATGGCAGGCAAAGGTTAATAAACACCGATTAATGACACTTTCAGGTGGAAAACTCAGCGAACATAGCGAATTATTATCTACTTTTTTGGATCAAAAAAACACCCTGTGGGATTTAGTGATTCTTCAGGAAGTGAGTAATGGGGCTATTATTAGCGAAGATAAATCAAAATTTAGATCTTCCGCAAAAAGGCTTGTTAAAGATATAGAAAGTGCAGGTAGTAAAACCGCCTTATTTATGACGTGGGCGTACGATAATAAACCTGAAATGATAATTCCTTTAGCTAAAGCGTATCAAAAATTAGGGAAAGAATTGAATGTTCCTGTATTTCCTGTCGGTATGGCATTTACTGATTTTCAACTAAAGTATCCGGATATTCCACTTCATATCCCTGATGTTTTAGGTGTTAAAAACGGAAAAGTAACTTACAAAAAAACGTGGAAACACCCCAGTCCTGCTGGCTCGTATCTAGCTGCTTGCGTTTTTTATAGTGTTTTATATGGCGAGTCGGCAGAAGGCAATCCTTATCAAGCAGGTTTATCTGATGACATAGCGCTTAAAATTCAAAACACAGCCTGGAAAACGGTACAGAAATTTCTGTGAATTAATAAGAGAGTCATTTAAAGAAATATAACCATTAATTTTAAGACGTTAAATTAATGGTTCCTCTCATTACAACCATCCACCGAATATTGACCTCATCAATATATATTCAAGCGACTTCAAACTACTTGTTCAGGACGCTTGAGTATAGGTAAAATAAAACGTCATTTTTCCTAAAATCAAAATACATGATGCCTTATATTTTCTATATTCACCTCTCTTTTATATCCTTGAGGGAGTGAAAGTCGGCGATTTTTCGTCTATTCATCAACTGTTTCCACGTAATTCAGAATTCAAGACAAGCGCCTCCCGCTGTTGTGCAAACCAGTTTTGTTTATGATGATGAACTGTTGTTATTCAAACAGACTTATCTGAGGCGGCGCTCTACTTTGTTGGGGCAGTAATTCGACGACTTCGTCATTTTTTGTATTCAGATGACTGAGTATCTTTTGGATCACCAATGGGTCTTCGATGCTCGCTATAACCTTAACCGCACCACCGCGTTTGATCATAAGAAGCCAGAACTTAGACCAAAAGGTGATCAATAGTTTTCACACAGGCTGGGTCGATTTAAGCCTTTTCTAGACTAGAACCTTATGTCGGCTTTTGGCACTTTGCGGTCATTAAACTGTGCAGCACAAACACTGATTTGAATTAGTTTTTGTATCAAATTACTTACTTGTGTATTGGATTTTGCTTTAAAAGAACTTTCATGAGTTTATCTAAAAGACTCACATATTGAACTGGCTCTCTCCAATGTCTAAAATCCGCAATACTTCTACTGTTCTTAATTTTTGAAGCCCAAGGTTCAACAGATGCCATAACAGCATCATCAACCATTAAAGGCAGTAATATGTCTTCTTTCCTTATTCTCTCTTCGGCAAAAGATTTTGTTACTTCATCTTCAACCCATTCACTTTGAATGGAATATTCAGAAAGTATCAATATAAGCTTATCATTTTTTTCGATTGCGTCATCTATCGAATCCCAAAGGCGTCCACCCCACGGCATGTCATGTCATGTGTGTATAGCCAGCATTTAACACCATTGGCCTCAAGATTTTTTTTGAGCAATTCAGCAAATTCAATATCAATATCGGAGCAACTTATGAAGCAATCCATATACCGTACGCTTCCTTTTACAAGGTCAGGGTAGTGTATTCTCAGAGCCTCTGGTAGACCTATTCCTATCATGAAATCATTATCCATTTTTCCGGACTGAGCTACTGTTCGGTGATCAAGAAAGCTAAAACTCCCATGAATACATGTTCCAAGACCAGTTGCTCCGTATAGATTAGTATCAACGAATAAAGTGAGACCTAGCTCAGCCCTATCTAATATAACTCCTCTCATAGATGCCCTAAGAAAAGATGTTCCCGACAAGTATGCTTCTGTTAAATTAGTTTTATCCAATATCGCCATATAAAAAGAAGTATTAGCAGCATTTACTTTTATCATTGAAGCTCTATCTAGACGAGCTTTCTCAAAATTACTACCCATTATGGTTGCATTATCGAGGCAAGCATCAGAAAAACTCGCCCACTCTGCAAATGTATCGTTAATCGTTGAATTCTGCATTTGAGCGAAGGTAAAGTCTGCACTAGAAAGATTACAGTTGTTTAATTTAGTTCCTATCAAATTAGCTCCCGTGAACTTAACATAATGGAATACGCGACAACTGAGATCCTTACCGCTCAAATCCATACCACTAAGATCGGGCCAAATATTTTCGTTGTCGCTTCGCCATTCATTCCATGCTTCAGGTTTTTCATCTAAAAGTTTTATAAAATCCATTTTTCTACTATCCACATTATTTATTTTATATTTGATTGAATTCTGCGAAAGACAACTGTTTCTTTGATTTAAATATAGTAACAAGTATTAGAAAAAATACGGCGAAAATTTTACAACTAATGTCTCCAATACGCACGGAGGAGTCTTTACTCTTGAATTCATTAATGTCAGCAATCGTATCAAAGTGACCTAAAAACGCCTTCAAAATTGCGCTTTGCTAATGACCGCTATAGGTCGATTTAAGCCTTTTCTAGACTAGAGCCTTATGTCGGCTTTTGGCACAAAGTTCTCCTTCAGGTTTAACGCTCGACTGTCCGGTATTAGGCTCACAGCTGCCTGATTTAATTCCCAATTGACTACTCTACCTAAGTTTGCAGACGGTCGTGAAATACAATTTTTGAGTAATCTATCGCAGTAAAATGGAGATTCCTGCTGCCTAGTTTTGTTAGGTACTTTTGTCAAAAAAAATGGATATATCAGTTTTGTACTCAACTTGAATAAACTCTTTCAGGCTGTCTGATTCGCAATTCTTCATTTGGTATATATCATTAAAAAGGAGCTTAAGATTTTTCATGCCCAACTCTTTTTCAAGGTATTCAAAAATGGTGAGAGAAGTGAAATACCTTGCTTCTGAATTTGACTCATCATTAATCAAATCATCAGGTCCAAAACTAAAAGGTCCAGAAGGCGAGTAGCTGGGGTCTTCTTTCAATTTTTGCTTTTGTTCAGATGTTAATTGACGCTGGATAGCTTCAGGTTTCACTTGGATCCCCCCCCAACTATCTAAGTTAAGATCACCTTCAATGTTTTTGTAAGCGTTTTCGTAGCGACTACGCTCTTTAATCGCTATATGATTATTCCATAATTTGGTGACTTTCAATTCATTCCACATAGCTTGCCCTTCATCAAACCATCTTGGCGATTTGCATGACAAGACATTTTGAATCGAATGCGTCTGCTCATGACCGATAAATACATAAAACGACTCGATAGCACTTCTAGACAAATTTTGGGATTTTTCGTGCACAATTTTCCATCTAACTGCGCCATTTTTTCTTGGCGGGATATAATCTTTGTCAGATACAAATGCAACTTCAGCCCACGTAATATTGGATGGCTGTAATCCTGCGTTGGAAGCCAATTTCGAATAAAGGTCGTTTAAAATAGGAATCGATTGAGATGCAACTTGTTCCAGTTCGTTATCAAAATAAACCTTAAAGGAAAACTGACTACTTTGGTTTGTAACTGTATAGCTAGCCAAGTCTTCTCCGGATTCTGATTTCTTTATGGTTAAGACAGCATTCACTTGAAAGCTGGAAATTAAAGAAAAGATTAGAATTATTTTTATCATAGCAAGTGCAACTTCCTTATTAATTGAGTGCCTATCAGTTTTTTATCTAGAAGAATCAGTAATACCCGCACTTCTACAATCATTTAATTACGGCAATTTACCATGAAAACAATGAGTACAAAGTACTTTTTGTGCATATTATTTACCATTGGACATAGATATTACTGAAACTTCTCAATAACACCACCGATTAACCTGATGAATTACTAGGATATAATTAGATTGTTGACTGTCCGGTTTTAGGCGCCTATGGACTAAACACTGAAAGTTACTGTATAAAACATGTCAGACAACTTCTACTCTATGAAGGAAAATGGCACATTTGAGCCGAATAGATTCGAGCATTGCTACGCTCCATCATCCCTGATGTTTTTCTCACAGAATCCGCTCTGTGCGACTTAGTTTTTATTAAGCGCATCCTTGCACTTAACCTTTCAGGCCAGCTAAAGCTGTTCCATATTTATCCCGTCAATATGGTCTGCAGGCAAAAAAAGTAAGCAAAAAAGCCTGCTCGCCAAACTATGTTCTTCATCCAATTATCTGTAAGATTTAGCAGGTCGTTTGAACACACTTTTTTACAAATGGATGCAAAGGCTTTAAATCAGTCAATCACACGTCCGTGATGATCGGCACTCAATCTCGACTTCCTTGTCGAGATGCTCAACTGGGCGAAGCCGTGCTTCTAAAGTTTCCAGTTTCGCCTTTAAAGTTTCAGCTAAAAATGGCTTATTCTTGAGGAAAATGGCAAGCGGACGCCGCGCGGGACGACATTTGAGTGGAGCTTGGAGGGAGCATTCGTAACGACTCAAGATTAAGTCATTTTTTGCGGTTAAAAACTTTAGTAGCGGCGGCATCTTTTGGTTACTTATTTTTTGCTGTTGAAAAAAAGTAACTGACTAGAAAGCGGACGCCGCGGGAATGATGGCGCGAAGCGTGCTTTTAATTTTGCATCCTAACGGTCATCTAGATTTGCTTTTCCCTTATAAGTGAATCAATCCTTTCAATTTCAGCGGCGAAACAGCAAAGCATGCTAATTCGCCGCTTAATGCCTATTCTTGCGTAAAAGTTAACCCCGCATTTGCCACAAGACGTTTAATCAACTTGTCGCCCATCGCAGGTGCCGAAGTCCAAATACCACCTTGAGTATCTTTTGCTTCGTTTACTAAACAAATAGCGGCTTCGGTTATGATTTTTGATGTAGAGCCATACCCAGGATCTCTGTCACCTGTCACGGCTACCTTAATGACATTGCCTTCTTCGTCTGAGCCAACATATACCATGTCGTACAAACCGGCTTCCCGTTCTTCTTTACTGGGGCCTTCACCTGGCTTGGGCCCGCCGTCACCGCCCATGCTTTTGTCATTCGCCATAGCATTGGCAATGGTTTCGCCTTTTTCACCTGGTCCTGTCATAAACATTTCGTCATAGACAAAATCGTCGCCATATTCGCTGTTTAACAAAAAGTTAGAGCGCTGCACGTTACGTGTATTAATAGCGGCCATCACAAAAGGTGTCACCCAAGAGCCTAAATCATCTTCGTAATAAGGTTTGTTACCATAGGGTTGGTCTGCACCCTTAAAACCAGGCGTGAGAGAAAATGGGTTGAGTAGGGCCTGCATTTTTGCCGGATCCTTCTTAGCCGCAATAAGGGTTTCTTTAAAGCTTGCTGCTGTTCCGCCCGAAAACGTGCCTTTCATTTTTCTAACTCGGCATCTTACTCTAGGCATAACATGACCAAATTTTTCTTTGGCCAATTGTTGTAAGTGATACACACCTAAGTCAGAGGGTATAGAATCAAAACCACAAGAGAACACAATACGTGCGCCACTGGCTTTAGCTGCTGCTTCATGGGCAGGGATCATTTCGCTCATCCATACCGGCTCACCACATAAATCAACATAATCTACTCCAGATTTAGCGCACATAGCCACCAAATCCGAACCGTATAATTGATAAGGTCCCACTGTGGTTAGTACAAGTTTTGTGCTGTCTAACATCGCTTGTATTGTGCTTAAATCATCAGAGTCGGCGACCACCAAAGGTGTGTCTGAAGGTGCTCCAATCTCATCTCTTACTTGAGCTAGTTTTTCAGCACTTCGTCCAGCCATGGCCCATTTGACTGAACTATCACCAGCGTATTGTTTAACTAAATACTCAGCAACTAGTCGGCCTGTAAAACCAGTTGCACCATAAATAACGATATCGAACTTTTTGTTGGTACTCATTAAGTACTCCAATTAATTTTAGTGTATAGAGTGTAATGGGGATTATTGATAATTTTAATTTATTTGGGTAATGGCAAACTATATTCTTTAGTAATAAGCAGCGGAACGCTTGATAAACAAAGAACTCGATTCTTAATCCATCAAGCTATGAATACAAGCGCAAAAAAAACGAGCCCAAGGGACTCGTTTTATATTTAATATATTCACTAGAAACGCGAGTTATAAATTTTACTAGGCTGTAACAATCTTACAAGCATTAGTACCGCCGATCGTTTCCATTACATCGCCGTAAGTCATAATGAACTGGTCGCCTGGCTCCAAAATACCTTTTTCTAATAAAATAGCCACTACATCATTTTTAAGTTGGCCAGGATCGCTACCTCTTGAATCAAAAAATACTGGCATGACACCACGATATAACGCCATTTTATTAAGTGTACTTTCGTGTCTAGACATCGCATAAATAGACAAAGACGTTGTCATTCGTGACATTAACAAAGGGGTGCTACCACTCTCGGTCAAGGAGACAATTGCCTTTATCGTACTTAAGTGGTTAGCTGAATACACTGCACTCAAAGCGACAGTTTCGCTAACAGAGCTAAAAGATTCATCCATTCTATGCTTTGAAATTGTGACGCTTGGATGGGTCTCTGCGCCAACACAGACTCGAGCCATAGCTTCTACCGTTTCTACTGGGTATTCACCTGCAGCTGTTTCGGCTGATAACATGACGGCATCAGTGCCATCTAATACTGCATTTGCTACGTCCATCACCTCTGCACGAGTAGGCATAGGGCTGGTGATCATCGACTCCATCATTTGGGTGGCGGTTATCACGACTTTATTCAGCTGCCTAGAGCGAGCAATGAGTTTCTTCTGTACACCGACTAATTCGGCATCACCAATTTCAACGCCTAAGTCGCCTCGAGCCACCATAACTGCGTCAGATGCTTCGATAATGTCATCAATGGCTTCGTCAGAGGCAACCGTTTCTGCACGTTCTACCTTGGCGCATATCATGGCATAACAGCCGGCTTTTTCAGCAAGTTGACGGGCATAACGCAAATCGTCACCAGAACGAGGAAAAGACACTGCCAGATAGTCCACACCAATTTTTGCTGCGGTCACAATATCTTCTTTGTCTTTGGCGGTGAGTGCTTCTGCAGATAAACCACCGCCTTGACGGTTAATGCCTTTATTGTTTGATAATTTACCGGCAACTGTGACTTCGGTATGTACTTTGTTACCTTCAACACTCGTCACTTTTAGTTGAATACGTCCATCATCAAGTAACAATAAATCACCATTGATAACGTCTTGGGGTAAGGCTTTATAATCAATGCCAACCGCTTGCTGGTTACCATCATCACGACCCATATCTGCATCTAAAATGAAATGATCACCCATCTTTAAGATAATCGATCCATCAACGAATTTAGCAACACGAATTTTTGGCCCTTGCAAGTCACCTAAAATGGCGACGTATTTACCTAATTTTTTCGCTGCGGTACGCACTTTTTCTGCTCGGTTAATATGATCTTCGGCTGTTCCATGAGAAAAGTTCATGCGAACCACATTGGTTCCGGCTTTAATAATCGCTTCAATTTGTTCTACTGTATCTGTAGATGGACCTAAGGTAGCAAGTATTTTTGTTCGTCTTAACATAGTTGAGTGCTCTGTTGTTATGGCGCATGTGTTACCTATTTTCGCAGTACTCTGCATAAAATTGGTGTCGTCTAATAAAATATTCACAGCCTTTGTAAGGCTATAATTTTCTGTGTTGATGTTTAATAAAATCAGTTATAAATAAACGAAAATGTAATTTTATTACGAAAGGGTAGTGCAAAATGGCCAAAAAGTGAAATTGATCTAATAAGATAGAAATTTTTGGAGCTATTTTATTAGGTTCGGATAGATTAATACTTTAATCAATGCGTTTATCAAATCTTGATCCGCGCAAAGTATCTTTCACACGTTTAAGATTTTCTCTGAATTTATTACCTCTTCTGAGAGTGAAACCAGTAGCCAATATGTCTATCAGAGTTAACTGTGCAATCCTTGATGCCATGGGCATATACATATCCGTATCTTCTGGGACTTCTAAGGATAAGACCAAGTTGCATTCTTTGGCTAATGGACTGTCTTTAGAAGTAATCCCCATAACAGTTGCATCATTTCCTCTGGCTATTTGGGCTATTTCAACCAAACTCTTTGTTCTACCAGTGTGAGAGATCAATACCACTACATCACCTTCACCAGAATTCATACAGCTCATACGTTGCATTATAATATCTTCAAAATAAATAACCGGAACGTTGAATCGAAAAAATTTGTTTAATGCGTCGTGAGCAACTGAAGCTGAAGCGCCTAGTCCAAAAAAAGATATCTTTTGGGCTTGTGTTAACAAATCTACTGCACGATTAATTGTGGGTATATCTACTGACTGTCGCGCAACCTCGAGTGAGGCCATAGTAGATTCAAAGATTTTATTGGTATATTCCTCAGGGCCGTCGTCTTCTTCAACATGCCGGTTGACATAAGGTGTACCATTAGCAAGGCTTTGTGCTAAGTGTAATTTAAAATCTGGGTAGCCTTTGGTATCCAGTCTGCGGCAAAAGCGATTCACTGTAGGCTCACTCACCCCTGACATTTTTGCGAGGGTGGCAATACTGCTGTGTATCGCTGTTTGTGGATTCGCTAATATAACTTCTGCAACCTTACGCTCAGACTTACTAAAGACAGAATTGTGCTGAGTTATTTTTTCAAGAATATTCATGCGAGTATTGAAAACTTCATTATAATAGTTCCACTCAATAGGCAACGTTACAGTTATCTGTTAGTAGAAGAGTACTATAGTTGTAATTTTTTAACAGGAATTCTTTCGGTTTAATGGACTAAAACACTCATAATGACAATTTTACCCGCTAAAGACCGTGAAAAGTTGTAAACTTACTACATTTGATGTTAAGTTTTAAGTTATGCGTAGGTGATTGGGTTATAACAACTATTTGTTATGACAATTAACACTATCTATCAAAAATAAGTAGGCAGAAAAAATGGTTTTGGAAAATTCATTCGGACCTTGTGATTTCGTATTGTTTGGCACTAAAGGTGATCTCGCCAGACGTAAACTTTTACCTTCTTTATATCAACTTGAAAAAGCTGATTTGATGCATGCCGAAACAAAAGTGATCGGTGTAGCGCGACAATATATTAGTAGAGATGAATACATAACACTTGTAAAAGAAAATATTGAACAATTTAGCAAAGAAGAGCTGTGCCAAGATACTTGGGAGCGATTCTCTGAAAAATTAGACTATGTCCAAATCGACATGAAAAATGCAGAGAGCTATAAAGCGTTTAAAGAACACGTCGATCCTAAGCGGATGATGGTTTGTTACTTTGCCACGCCTCCTTCGATTTTTGGTGATATTTGTCTTGGTTTGAAAGCTGCTAATATTATCGATAAAAGCATGCGTGTCGTCTTAGAAAAGCCTATTGGTCACGACTTGGCATCGTCTAAAGTGATTAACGATCAAGTTGCAGAATTTTTTGATGAAAGTCAAATTTACCGGATTGATCATTATTTGGGAAAAGAGACCGTTCTTAACCTGATTGCTTTGCGTTTTGCCAACTCTATATTTGCGACTAACTGGGATCACAATTGCATCGACCACGTGCAGATTAGTGTCGCCGAGTCTGTAGGTATTGAAGGTCGTTGGGGATACTTCGACGAAGCGGGACAAATGCGTGACATGGTGCAAAACCATTTGTTACAAATTCTGACACTGATTGCGATGGAACCTCCCGCTAATTTAGATGCAGACAGTATTCGCGATGAAAAGCTCAAGGTACTTAAAGCTCTGCGTCCAATTGATGCGAGTAATGTTCGACAGAATACTGTTCGTGGTCAATATGTTGGGGGGTTTGTTAAAGGTCAAGAAGTACCAGGATATTTAGATGAGCCAGATGCGAATACATCCAGTGAAACAGAAACCTTTATTGCCTTAAAAGTTGAACTAGACAATTGGCGTTGGGCTGGAGTGCCATTTTATTTGCGCACCGGGAAACGTTTACCCAATAAAACCAGTGAAGTGGTGATTTACTTCAAACGTCAGCCACATAATTTATTTAAAGACAGTTTTCCGGAATTACCACCGAATAAATTAACCATTCGGTTGCAACCAGATGAAGGGGTTGAAGTTACTGTCATGAATAAAGTGCCAGGACTTACAGGAAGAGGGTCAATGGACTTACAAAAATCTAAGTTGAATTTGAGCTTTTCCGATACGTTCAAAGATGACCGTATCGCTGATGCTTATGAAAAGCTGTTATTGGAAGTTATGTTGGGTAATCAAGCCTTATTTGTTCGTCGCGACGAAGTAGAGGCCGCATGGAAGTGGGTTGATGGTATCCTAGCTGCTTGGAAAAACAGCAACGAACCACCTGAACCTTATCAGGCCGGTACATGGGGGCCAGTAGCGTCAATCGCGTTACTTGCTCGTGAAGATAGGGCTTGGTATGAAAGCCGCATGGGGAAAAAATAATGGCATTATCGCAATCAAAATTTCGAACAACAGAACAACTTAATACTGCATTTTCTCGTAAAATCACGAAGTTACTGAGAGATGGAATAGAAGAAAATGGCCGAGCAAGCCTAATTGTATCAGGAGGCAAAACGCCAGCTGAACTTTTTACTTTATTGTCAAAATCTAATCTAGAGTGGGACAAAGTTGATATTAGTTTGGCAGATGAGCGCTGGGTAGATAATACCGAAGATGCATCTAACGAAAAAATGCTGCGCACCAAGTTACTCATCAATAATGCTGCTAATGCTAATTTTATACCCTTGAAAACGCAGCATGGCGATGCCGAAGAGGCAGTATTAAGCTGTACCGAGAATTTACAAAAAATGCGCACTCCCTTTGATGTGCTCATTCTAGGTATGGGTGAAGATGGCCACACTGCGTCTTTGTTCCCTTGCTCAGAACAAATTGCCCAAGGGTTAGATCTTGAGTCAGGCAATTCATTTATTGCGGTTCAGCCTACCACCGCACCCAATCAACGTATGTCTTTGACCTTACCAGCATTATTAAACAGCAATCAAATATTTTTGCATCTGACCGGTGAAAGCAAAAAAGAGGTGCTAAATACCGTTCTGTCAGGCGACAACGCCTTAGCTATGCCAATTAGAGCCGTCATCAATAACGCTGATGTTGAGCTTCTGTGGGCGCCCTGATTAAATTTAAATTATAGGAAAAATTGATGAACCCTGTTATTCAAGAAGTCACAGACCGAATTATTCAGCGTAGCCAAAGTACGCGGAAACGTTATTTAGAAAAGATTGAAAGTGCACGCTTGCAAGGCCCGCAACGTGGCTCATTGTCTTGTGGCAACTTAGCTCATGGCTTTGCTGCTTGTGGCACCGAAGATAAAGCCGACTTGCGTAGCATGACTAAATCGAATATTGCGATAGTGTCTTCTTATAACGATATGCTTTCGGCTCATCAACCTTATGAAGCCTTTCCGGCTCAGCTAAAACAGGCCATCAAAGACGTGGGGAGCGTCGCCCAATTTGCTGGTGGCGTGCCCGCAATGTGTGACGGGGTGACGCAAGGTACACCGGGCATGGATTTGAGCTTGATGAGTCGTGATGTTATTGCAATGTCTACGGCTGTTGCGCTTTCGCACAATATGTTTGATGGCACGTTGATGTTAGGTATCTGTGACAAAATCGTCCCTGGTTTATTGCTTGGTGCACTAAGTTTTGGACATTTGCCTACCGTATTTGTTCCTGCAGGGCCCATGCCTTCAGGCTTACCGAATAAAGAAAAGGCAAGAGTACGCCAAGCTTATGCTGAGGGTAAAGTTGGCCGTGAAGAGTTACTTGATGCTGAATCAAAGTCTTATCACTCGGCCGGTACTTGCACCTTTTATGGCACCGCGAATAGTAATCAATTGGTAGTGGAAATAATGGGTCTACATCTCCCTGGTTCGTCATTTGTTAATCCGGGTACACCTTTACGTGAAGCATTAACCGATGCCGCTGCAAGGCAAGTTACCCGTATTACTGATTTAGGAGACGAATATCGTCCTATTGGTCATATAGTGGATGCCAAAGCCATAGTAAATGGGTTAGTGGGATTGCTGGCTACTGGCGGATCAACCAATCACACTATGCATTTAGTTGCTGTGGCGAGGGCCGCAGGATACATCGTCAACTGGGATGATTTTGCAGATATTTCTAGCGCAGTACCCTTATTAACTCGCATTTACCCTAACGGTTCAGCCGACATTAACCACTTCACTGCAGCAGGCGGTATGGGATTGTTGATCAGAGAATTGTTAGAAGGTGGGTTACTGCATAACGATGTACAAACCATCTGTGGTCAAGGTTTAGAGCAATATACTAAAGAGCCAATGATAGAACATGGCGAACTGGTATGGCGCGACGGGCCAAAAGAATCATTTGATAAGCAAGTGATTGCGACAGTCAGTGAACCATTCAAAGCTGATGGCGGTTTATCTGTGCTGTGCGGTAATTTAGGCCGTGCAGTGATGAAGACGTCTGCTTTACGTGAACCCCATTGTAAAATCAAAGCACCCGCTGTGGTATTTGAAGACCAATTCGAATTACACGCCGCGTTTAAAGCCGGTGAGCTAAATAAGGATTGTGTAGTTGTCGTGCGCTTTCAAGGACCTTCTGCTATTGGTATGCCTGAGTTACACAGTTTGACGCCACCTCTGGCGGTATTACAGGACAGAGGTTTTAAAGTCGCATTGGTCACCGACGGGCGTATGTCTGGCGCTTCAGGTAAGGTGCCAGCGGCTATTCATGTCACTCCAGAAGCATTAAAAGGCGGTATATTAGCCAAGGTGCAAACTGGTGATATGCTCGAACTTAATACTGAAACTGGTGCGATGGATATTCTTATCAGTGAAGAAGAATTAGCCAAGCGCGAGGCTAAGGTGCCAGACGTTGCAAAACATCAAATTGGCATGGGCCGTGAAATGTTTGCTGGTATGCGTTCAACATTAACCGGTGCAGAGCAGGGTGCTTGCTCCTTGTTTGTTGGGCAGGATTAATTCAATGTCAAAATTTGTTGCGGATGTAGGTGGCACTAATATTCGTTTGGCACAATTAGAAAATGGCACACTGTGTCATATCAAAAAATATTTGTGCAGTGATTATAAGACCATAGGTACTGTTATTGGAGCATATTTAGCTGAATTTCCTGAGGTGGATTTTACGGCTGGATGTTTAGGTGTCGCTTGCCCAGTCAATGGTGATGTGATTTCTATGACCAACAATGACTGGCAGTTTTCTATCTCCCAATTACAAACTGAACTAGGCTTAGATTGGTTAGGTGTGATTAACGATTTCACTGCAGTTGCCTATGCCGTTACTGTATTAACCAATCAACAGAAAGAACAAGTCGGCCAAGGACATGCAATTGATTTTGACAACATTGCTGTTTTTGGACCCGGTACTGGACTTGGAGTAAAACACTTAACTCATACTTCAGAAGGTTGGCTGGCATTAGATGGTGAGGGTGGCCATGTTGATTTTGCTCCAGTGGATGAAGTAGATATCGCAATTTGGCAATTTTTAACCGATAAATTAGGCCATGCATCTGCTGAAGAAGTATTGTCTGGTCGTGGTTTGGTGCATATATATCAAGCTATTGCTAAGCATAAAGGACTATTGGCACCATTGGATGAGCCTGCTGATATCACTGAACGAGCTCTTGACGGTAGCTGCGCATTAAGCGTGGCAACATTGTCACAATTCTGCAAAATTTTGGGTAGCTTTGCAGGAAACCTTGCCCTTAATTTAGGGACACGTGGTGGCGTGTATATTGGAGGTGGCATTGCCCCTCGTTTCACCAATTTTATTAAACAAAGTGATTTTCGGTTACGTTTTGAGGCCAAGGGTCGATTTCGTGACTATGTAGCTTGCATACCGACTTTCATTATTACCGAGCCGGATCATGGTTTGATTGGTACGATGGCTTATTTAAATCAAAATTGTAAAGGTTAAATGCAATGACAAAGAATTGGAAAATAACATCAGAAGAAATATTCAACCAAGGGCCTGTTGTGCCGGTATTGGTGATAAAAGATGTTGAACACGCAGTGCCATTGGCTAAAGCGCTTATCGCCGGCGGTATTCGTGTACTAGAAGTGACGTTGCGTACAGACGCTGCCCTAGAAGTGATTGCGAAAATTGCTAAAGAAGTGCCTGAAGCGATTATTGGTGCAGGTACTGTGACGAACCGAGCTCAGTTGCAACAAGTCATAGATGCAGGTGCTAAATTTGCTATTAGCCCAGGATTAACGTCTGATTTACTGAAGGCTGGAAACGAAGGCAGTATTGCTCTAATACCTGGCATTTCATCTATTTCAGAATTGATGACAGCTGTTGATCATGGTTATACCCATTTGAAATTTTTCCCTGCTGAAGCATCTGGTGGCGTAAAAGCCCTTAAAGCTATCGGTGGTCCTTTCCCTGACATTAAATTCTGCCCAACAGGTGGTATTAGTCCAAGCAATTACAATGATTATTTAGCATTACCTAATGTGTGTTGTGCTGGTGGCTCTTGGTTAGCCCCAGAAGATGTCATGCTCAATGGTGACTGGGATAAAATCACTGAGCTGGCTAAACAAGCGGTTGCTGGCGTTAAATAATTTCTTTGTAAGTTTGATTAAAAAAAAGCCGCTTCAGCGGCTTTTTTTTATTTGCCTAAAAACTTTTTGACAGAAGCTCCGACATCATCAGCTAGGTTATCAAAACGCTCTGTTAAATCTTCCCAAGCGTCTTCTGCTGAGTCTTTAATTTCAGCTAAGCGGATTTTTGCCGCATCGAGATTTGATTCAAGTTTTTCTATTCGCTTATGACCTTCAATTTTGATGCTGGCAGTTTCGCCTTTGAGTTTTGCTTTAAGTTGCTCAAGCTTGGCTGATTGTTCCTCGATTTGGGCTTGGGCTTTTTCTATATATGCGTCTTTTTTACTCATTACTTAATCCTTTATCATAGTTCAGCAAAAGTTGGGATGACTATAGATTAGCCCGTATGTATAGACTCAGCATAAATGGAATAACTCACAACAGATAATTCATGGCCGATAAATTCATTCATTTTTATTAATACAATTTGCTCGAAAACATCTTAAAAGTAAGCAGAAAGAACATACTATTAAATTGTTCGATAATTTACAAAACGAACCTATTGTGAATTTTCGGGACCTAACATTAAAGGAATAATCTGCGCTTAATGGACCACAATAGTCGCTGTGACGAGTGATACTTGTTCACTGGTTTTGCCATTCCTCGAACCAAGTTTTTCGATTTCTGCAAGTACATCCATACCCTGAGTAATCTTACCAAATATAGTGTGTTTGCCATCTAACCAAGGTGTGGTGGTGAATGTTAAAAAGAATTGGCTGCCGTCTGTATCCGGACCCGAATTAGCCATGCTCAACAACCCTGCTTGGGTATGTTTAAGCTCATCACTAAATTCCCCCGCATATTTATAACCTGGATTCGCCCTCCCAGTGCCGGTTGGATCGCCACCTTGGGCCATAAATCCAGGGATAACACGGTGAAATATGCTGTTGTCGTAAAAACCTAAAGTGGTTAAATATATGGTGCTCGATACATGCATTGGGGCGACGTTGGGCATAAGCTCTATACTGATATCACCTTTACTTGTGGTTAGTTTCCAAAGGTAAGTCTTGTCTTGGCTAAAAGTGAATTCTGGCGGTAGCGTTAAGGATGTTTTCCAGTCTTGTTTGGTCTTATCAATGCTCTGTTCAAGTATAAATTGATGCACTTGTTTGATGGCTTTATCTTGGAATAAATCGCAACCCGATAGCATGATACTAGTAAACAATGCAGCGAGCATAAATGGAATAAAAAGTAGTTTTGTTCGATTTAGATATGAATACATGGCAGGCCTATCTTTTGAGTCTTTAGATGGTTAGCTTAAACACTTTCGATTTGCGTTGAAAGTTGTAAAGCTGTTTTTTCTTGGATGGCAATTCATCTAAACTGACTTCAATAAAACCTTGCTCTTGAAACCAATGAGCAGTCACAGTAGTCAGCACAAAAATAGACCTTAAACCCTGTTCTCGAGCTTGTTTTTTGATGGCGTCTAATAAACGTTCACCACGATTACCGCCTCGATAATCGTTATGGGTAGCAACACAAGCAAGTTCACCCATTTTGTCATCGACATAAGGATAGAGTGCGGCGCAGGCTATCGTCATGCCGTCTCGTTCGATCAATGTAAATTGTTCGATCTCTTGCTCTAGATGTTCCCTTGAGCGTTTCACCAAAAAACCTTTTTCTTCTAGAGGTTTGATCAGTTTTAGAATACCACCTACATCTTCAATCTTGGCTTGACGTAGCTGTTCATATAATGTTTGGGATATAAGAGACCCGGCACCATCTCGAGTAAATAGTTCTTGAAGCAGCGCACCATCTTGAAGATAGCTAACAATGTGACAACGGCTGATGCCCGCTTCTAAACTAGAAACTATAGCTTGTAATGATTGTTTGTCGCTGGCATAAAAAGGGTCGTTTAACATGGCGTAGAGTGCGTCTAATTCTAAATTTCTTAGCAGTCGACCGTCTTTGCTGATAATACCGTGTTGGGGGTTAAATAAAATGAGTTTGTCAGCATGAAGTGCGATCGCCGCCTTCGTCGCGACGTCCTCATGAGACAAATTAAATACTTCTCCTGTTGATGAATATCCCATCGGTGATAGCAACACAATGGAGCCATCATTTAGATGGTCGTTAATGCCATCTACGTCGATACGCCGCACAACGCCAGTATTTTCAAAATCTACCCCGTCGCGCACGCCTATTGGCATAGCGACCACTAGATTGCCTGAACATACTCGGATATGTGAGCCATGCATCGGTGAATTAGCCAGTCCCATTGTCAATAACGCTTCTACCTGAGCGCGTACCGAACCAGCTGCGTCTTTTACACATTCGAGGGTTTGTTTATCTGTAATACGAATATCTTGGTGAAAGCGCGGTAGCAAGTTACGCAGTGCCACACGCTGATCGATTTGTGGTCTTGCGCCATGCACTAAAACCAAACGCACACCTAAGCTGTTTAACAGGGCAATATCATGAATAATGTTAGCAAAGTTTGCTTCTTCGATGGCTTCGCCACCAAACATCAATACAAAGGTTTTACCTCGGTGTGCATTGATGTATGGAGCCGAGTTACGAATGATTTTTACACTGTCAATATGTGAAACAACCACCAATAAATCCTTACTTATTCTGCGCTAATTCAGCGTCTAGAGCTTTAGATACAGGGTCAATTCCGGTACCACCTAAGATACTGCGTTTGTTAACTAAATATTCTAGTTGCAAGATTGCGTATACATCGTTTTCAATTAAGGCTGAAAATTGCTGCAACTCAGCAATACTTAACTCTTCGATGGCTTTTTTCTTCTCTAGCGCGGCCAATACCACTTGACCCGAAATGTCATGAGCGGTTCTGAATGGAATGCCTTTAGCTACAAGGTAGTCAGCTAGCTCAGTGGCATTCGCATATCCTTCACGCGCAGCCTTAGCACAACGCTCTGAGTCTAACTTGATACTGTCGATTACTTCGCAGGCAATACATAAACAGATATGCCACTGAGTCACTGCATCTAAAAGGCCTTCTTTGTCTTCTTGCATATCTTTGTTGTAAGCAAGTGGTAAACCTTTCATCGTTACTAACATACCTTGCAAACTGCCAAATACACGGCCACATTTACCACGCATCAGTTCTAGTGCATCGGGGTTTTTCTTTTGTGGCATCAGTGACGAACCAGAGGTCACTGCATCACCTAAAGTAATAAACCCGGCTTCACCAGAGTTGAAGAAAATTAAGTCTTCGGCCATGCGCGACATGTGCATCATGCTAGTGCTGGCAGTAAACAAAAGTTCTAATACAAAATCACGGTCAGATACTGCATCTAAGCTATTTAAACAAGGGCTATCAAAGCCTAGTTCACTGGCAATTTCATAACGATCAATGGGGTAGGTGGTACCCGCTAAAGCGCCACACCCTAGCGGAGATTGATTCAAGCGTACTCTTAAGTCACGCAAGCGACTAATGTCTCGCTTAAACATTTCCACATAAGCCAAGCACCAGTGAGGGTAACGCACTGGTTGAGCTCGTTGAAGGTGGGTATAACCCGGTAAAATAACTGTTTTATTATGGTTAGCAGTGCCAACTAAAGACGCTTTGACGTTTTCTAGGTCGGCAATCAATAGGTCAACGTGCTCACGTGTCCACAATCTAAAGTCTGTGGCCACTTGATCATTACGGCTGCGACCGGTGTGAAGTTTGCGAGCTATATCACCAAGTTGTTCTATTAGTGTGGCTTCAACAAAGCTATGAATGTCTTCTTCTTCGCTTGCGTCAAAGTCCAATGTGCCTGCTTCAGCTTTAACTAACAAAGCTTGTAGCGCTCGTTCAAGCTGTTGTTGTTCGTCTTGAGTCAATACGCCGGCTTTATAGATGGCTTTTGACCAAGCGATAGAGCCGCGAATATCTTGGCTAGCGAGTGCACGGTCGAAGGGTAACGAATCGTTTACCTTTCTAAACATCGCACTGCTACCATCTTGGAAACGCCCGCCCCATAAACTCATTATTCTATTCCTGTATTTTTAAACGCTATACCTTTTTTGTTCATCGCTTCAATACGGCTCGATAAGCTGTATAAACGGATGAAACCTTCGGCGTGGCTTTGGTCGTAAACGTCATCTGCCCCAAATGTGGCAAAGTCTTCAGAATACAAACTGTTTGGAGATTTTCTTTGAGTAACGGTGGCTTGACCTTTGTATAATTTAACCACTATTTCGCCAGTGACTTTTTCTGCGAAGCTTGCTGCGCCAGCTAAAAGTGCATCGTTTAAGGCAGTAAACCAACGGCCATCATACATAACATGCGAATATTCAAGACCGATTTGCTCACGGTATTTAAGTGATGCTTTGTCTAATACCAAACACTCTAGGGCTTTATAAGCTTTCATCATGACTGTGCCGCCCGGCGTTTCGTAACAACCACGAGACTTCATGCCAACTAAACGGTTTTCAACTATGTCGATACGGCCTACGCCATGAGCTGCGGCAATTTTGTTAAGGGCCATTAAAACGCCGTAAGGTGTTAATGATTCACCATTTACTTTGGTCAACTTGCCTTCTTCGAAGCTAAGTTGTACCCGTTCTGGTTTATCTGGGGCGTCTTCTGGGTCAACTGTTAATGTCCAGATCCCTTTAGTGGGTTCACACCAAGGGTCTTCTAACTCACCACCTTCGTGAGATATATGCCAAGCGTTTGCGTCACGGCTATAAATTTTAGTTAAAGAAGCAGAGCATTCAATGTTACGTTCGGCTAGGTAATCAAGTAAATCTTCTCGAGATACCATGTCCCATTCACGCCAAGGTGCTATTACCGCTAATTCTGGAGCAAGTGCCGCAAAGGTGCCTTCAAAACGAACTTGGTCGTTTCCTTTTCCAGTACAACCATGACACAGCGCATCTGCACCCACTTTAAGAGCAATTTCTACTTGTGCTTTAGCAATGATAGGACGCGCCATAGACGTACCTAGTAAGTACTCACCTTCATATACCGCGCCAGTAGTAATGGTGGGGTAAATATAGTCAGCAACAAACTCTTCTTTTAAGTCAACGATGTAACATTCGCTGGCGCCAGTGGCGAGCGCTTTTTCACGGAGTCCAATTAATTCTTCGTCGCCTTGACCTACATCCGCTGCAAAAGCAATTACCTCACAGTTATAGGTTTCGATTAGCCAAGGAATGATAGCTGATGTATCTAATCCACCTGAATATGCCAACACTACTTTTTTAAATTCTTTATTTGCCTTGATAGCCATGATATTTCCTGTTTAAAGCAGTGGCGAGCTTCGAGCCAACACATTGCTGTATTAATTTAATTTTTTTCAATAACGCGCTAAAAGTTGACGCATTATTCAATCTGTATTTTTATCATGTCGCTCGCATCGCACAGCGACCTAATAGTAGCCGTTTTCCTAATTTCTTGGTTCGAAATCGCTAGCTAGCAAGTGTACCAAAATAGCGTTTTGTCCATGCATCCGATTTTCAGCTTGTTGCATTAATAATGATGCATCGCTATCCATTAAACTACCGCTTATTTCTAAATCCCTGTGGGCTGGTTGACAATGTAATACATATTCAGCGCCGGTTTTTTGCATCAATGCTTGGTTAATTTCATAACCAGCAAACGTGTCTTTGATATCGGCTAATAGAGTCTCGTCGCCCATAGAAAGCCAAGTGTCTGTATATAGAACTTGTGAGCCATTTGCTGCGTTGATGTCAGTGCTAATAGTTAGCTTACCGCCAAACTTCTGGGCACGCGCCTGGGTTAGCTTTATGATGTTTTCGTCAACCTCGTACCCTTTTGGTGTGATAACAACGACTTCACAACCTAGCGCTACACCCACTAACATCAGCGAATGTGTAACGTTATTACCGTCACCAATATAGGCTAACTTCACTTTGCTTAAGTCGTCGTAATGCTCGCTGATAGTTAGGTAATCAGCTATCGCTTGGCAGGGGTGATACATATCACACAAAGCATTGATGACGGGCACTTTTGATGATTTAGCTAATTCTTCTAGAGTGCTATGTGCAAAAACTCGTGCCACTATGGCATCTGCCCAACAAGCTAAGTTAGCCCCCATATCTTTAACATCTTCACGACCGGCTAGTTTATTTGACTGTGAGTCTAAATAAACTAAATGTCCACCTAACTTATTGATACCAATATCAAAACTTACACGGGTGCGTAACGAAGGTTTTTCAAATAAGGCAACAATTGACATGCCATCTAAAGCGTTACGATAACCGGCAGGATTGGTTTTGATGGTTTTGGCCAAGGTTAGCAAACTGTGTAATTGGACTGAGGTCCAATCTTTAAATGAAAGAAGATCTTGTTTCATAATCAAGCCTTGTAACTAGATATATTTGTTTTAGGGAGGATTTTGCTGCCTATTGCTTGCTGTTGCAACAAACCGAGCAACTTTTCTGCATCTTTCCAACTGGCAATAGTGACGCTGCGTCCCAAGCTATTGGCTGCTTTTAATGCGGCTTGTACTTTGACTATCATGCCGTCACGGATAACCTTTTGTGCGATGAGCATTTCAATTTGTTCTATATCTAATTGCTCAATCAGGTTTTTGTTAACATCTAACACGCCAGGCACATCAGATAAAAGTAATAACTGGGCATCTAATAATTGGGCGATAACTGTGGCTGCTTGGTCAGCATTCACATTAAGTAAGTTGCCATTGTTATCTGCACCGATGGAACTGATGATGGGTAACATATGTGTGGCGGCTAATGCTTTCAATAAGGTTGCATCGCCTGGCTCAACTGAACCGACTGCACCCAGTTCTTCGCGCATGACGGTTGCTATACACATTTTTCCATCTAACAAGCTCAACCCAACTGGGCTGATACCTGCTTTGATTGCTAATCCGCAGAGTTGTTTATTGGCGGTACCTGCAAGTGCACCTGTGATATAGGGCATATGCTCTTTCGGGGTGACGCGCAAACCATCTATTTTTTGGCTAGTTAAATTAAGTGCGTTTAGTAATTCTTCAACCATAGCGCCGCCGCCATGAACTAGCACCACAATATAATTGTTCTGTAATTCAGCAATAGTGCTTAGCAATGCCAGAGCAGCATCTTCAGCTTGCATAAACGCGCCGCCAACTTTGATCACTAATATATTTCTATTCATATCTTCATTATTTACTTTGCTACTTTCCTGGTTACTCATCATCAGTTGATCAATCCCATATGAGACTCAAAGCCAAAGCGCAAATTAGCACATTGCATTGCTTGTGACGCTGCGCCTTTTAATAAGTTATCAATGGCACTGGTGACAACAAGATAACCAGTTTTGTTATCTAACTTCCAAAAAAGATCGCAATAAGGAGTGCCGACCACATCGTCAATTTTGGGCCAGCTATTTCGAAGTCTTATTATGGGATTGCCTTGGTATGCTTGCTGATAGGCCTCGGTTACCTGTTGCTGAGTAACACCGGCTGCAGTTTTTACCGTAATGGTCGCTAAAATACCTCGCTTAAAATTTCCTAAATGCGGTGTGAAAATCACATCAGTACCTAAATAGTCAATAATTTCAGGCTGATGTCTATGTCCCAACACACCGTATGCCTGCAAGCTGACCTCAGTAAAACTGCTATTCAATGATGCTTTTCTACCTGCACCTGATACACCAGATACGGCGTTAATAATCGGAAAGTGTGTAGCGTCAATTAAACCATTTTGTTGTAATGGTTTAAGAGCGGTTAAAGAGGCTGTGGGGTAACAACCTGGAACGGCAACTAAATCGGCATTTTTAATTTGCTCTTGATGCCAATCAGCTAAACCATATACTGCCTCGGCTAACAATTTGTCAGCGTGGTGTTCGAAGCCATAATATTCTGCGAATTTGTTTTTATCTTTTATTCTAAAAGCACCTGACAAATCCATTATCACTGTTTTTTGTGTGTTTTTTTCGCTGCATAACTGTTTCATCCACTTGTGGCTTGCTTCGTGTGGCGTAGCCAAAAATATCAGATCAAAGCTGTCTGCTAAGACACCTAAATTAGCTTCATCTATAGGCTGCAAAGCTAAATCAATTTGGTTAAAAAATTGTGGGTGAATATCGCCCAAAGATTTGCCTGCATCAGCACTATTAGCGGAAACAAACAAAGCGGTTAATTCAAATTGGTTATGGCCGTGAACTAGTGAGGCCAATTCAGCGCCAGTATAACCACTGGCACCGATAATACAGGTTTTGATCATGGGAGTTTTCTCTAATGGCTCTAAATAAGTAGTGTACTAAATATTGATGGCGGAAGATAAAAAGCACTCTTTGCAAAAAGGATATAATTTAAAGCAAAGAGTGAGCTATACGCTACAGCTTCGACTATCGTCGATATAAAGTGCTGGCGAAGCTAGGCAGGGAAATAAACTGGTACATATATGTTATCTAACCAAAACAAGTTAAAGGAAAAAGTTACTATACTGAATCGGCTAATATATTAGTCGTTTCTGATTGGCCTATAGAATGCCATGTGTTATATATTTATGCAATAAAAGTGAATAATTATTTAGTTGAGCGATTATGCCGAATTTATCTTTCTTAGAACATTACGAAACTATCATCAAGACCCCTTCTATTAGTGCCTTTGACGAAAAAATCGATCAAACAAATAGGCCTCTAATTGACATTCTAGCAGGCTGGTTTAGTGAACTTGGATTTTCCATAACTATTCAAGCAGTACCTGGTACTCGCAACAAGTTTAATATGCTAGCCAAAATTGGCAGCGGAGAAGGAGGTTTGCTACTTTGTGGTCACTCAGACACTGTTCCCTATGACGAAGGGCGTTGGCAATCCGATCCATTTAAAGTGAAACAAGCGGATGGCAAGCTGTTTGGTTTAGGCAGTTGTGATATGAAAGGCTTCTTTGCATTTATTCTAGAAGCATTAAAAACGATTCCGCTTAATAAATTGAACAAACCTTTGTATGTTTTAGCCACGGCAGATGAAGAGACATCTATGGCTGGAGCGCGTTTTTTCGCTGAACAGCAAATGATTAAGCCGAGTATGGCGATTATTGGAGAGCCGACTGAACTTATACCCATTTATAAACATAAAGGGCATATTGCTCAAACTTTAAATGTTCAAGGTAAAGCTGGGCATTCTAGTGATCCTGAAAAAGGTGTCAACGCCATTGAAATAATGTATCAGGCAATTGGACAGTTGATGGACTTACAAAACAAACTAAAACCTCAGTTCCATGATGAAGCCTTCAGTGTGCCCCATGTCACCATGAATCTAGGTCACATCCATGGTGGCGATGCTGAAAATCGCATATGCGGGCATTGTAAGCTTAACTTTGATATGCGGGTTGTTCCTGAGTTAAACGACGAGCAAGCTCTTGCCATGATTGATGAAGCATTGGCCCCAGTCTTTGCAAAATACCCCAACCGCTTAAGTCTGGATTTGATGTACCCCACTGCGCCAGCTTTTGCTTGCCGTGATGAACAAAATATTCTGGCATTAGCGGAACAGCTAACAGGTAAAAAATACCAAAGTGCTAACTATGCAACGGAAGCACCATTTATCAATCAACTTGGCTGCGACACCATTGTTTTAGGCCCTGGCAGTATTGATCAAGCTCATCAACCTGACGAATATATTTCTCTGGATTACGTTAATCCCACAGTGAATATTTTGCAGCAAATGATCAACAAAGTGTGTTTTTAATACCGTTAATTGTTAGGTAGCTTGTAATGTTGCGACTGCGGATATGTTGTTTACCTCAGCAGCGTTTCTTGAAGCTGATTATCAGCGATATATTCCTGATCGGTAATGACAT
>Ga0307492_10000140_pt1 | contig 32544 bp, 27 predicted proteins | sample SI3LmetaG_FD_202365 | JGI IMG/M metagenome (GOLD analysis project Ga0307492, IMG submission 202365) | Sea-ice brine microbial communities from Beaufort Sea near Barrow, Alaska, United States - SI3L | ecosystem: Environmental > Aquatic > Marine > Coastal | place: USA: Alaska | collected 2017-05-06 | reverse complement strand
GGGATCAAAATCACCGACAGCGACCAAAGCCATGAGTTCTGGCCGATACCAATCTTTGTAAAAGCGAACCAAATCTTGATGAGCTCCCTGTTCAAGTATTTCCTTATTGCCTATAGGTAGTCGCAGTGCATATCGAGAGCCTTGATAAATAATAGGCAATTGTTTATTGAATATGCGCCAGCCAGCACCTTGTCGTGCTCGCATTTCTTCTAACACAACCCCTCTTTCTTTATCTATTTCTAGACCATCGAATTTAATTTTGTGGGCCCAATTCTCTAGGATATGCACGCCTTTCTCTAGGACTCCCTCTTCATGACTAGGGATTTGTAGTTTGTATACGGTTTCATCGAAACTTGTGTATGCATTAAGGTGTGCCCCAAATTTCATACCAATGGATTCAACATATTCAACTATTTCTTGCTTGTCGAAGTCTTCAGTACCGTTAAAGGCCATGTGCTCTACAAAATGAGCGAACCCTTGTTGGTTATCGTCTTCTAGAATAGAGCCCGCCTTAACAATTAAACGGATTTCTGCACGTTTCTCAGGAGTATTGTTTTGCCTAATTAGGTAAGTAATACCATTATCTAATTGGCCTTTTAAAATACGCGGTGAAATGGGAAGTGCACCGCTGAAGTCTTTGGCGGTGCGAGGAATAGCTGAGGGGTTATGAGTTAAGGTCTTGCCAAAAGGTGCGCTGCAACCACTACAAAGGAGAAAAACTCCCATCAGGAAAAGGGTAAACACCAGTTTGTTCGGCATACTGCTACCTTGTTTTTATTTTATTTTATTTAATATAACTTTAACACAATGATGAGTTTCGCAGCAGTGGCCAACAACTAAAGTCATGCCAAGGCAATGTTTAGAAAAAGCAATGGACTGGGGTTTTATTCAATGATTGATCAATCTGCATCGCCAAACATTTTTTGTCATCCATTTGACTACCTTTTGCTTTAGCGGTCATCGTGTAGGTTGTAGCAGATATATCAGTGACACTAAAAGTATAATACTCAGTCGTTGGCATACTAAGTTGTTCAGCTTTGGCATAACGAGTGTTTTCTATACGGAAAGACTCTTGCTGTAACTTTAGTCGCAGTAATTGCGTGATGCCATCACCTCGTCTTACGGTTAAAATATACTGTTCAAAAGACGGAAATATGAGTGTCGTCAAGATTCCTATTATTATTACCACTACCATCAGTTCAATCAGCGTCACGCCTAATTGTGCGAAGCATTCAACCCTGTATTGACGGCCCTCCTCCTTTTTTTGTATTGGCATCTTCATTCCTTTAATGCGTTTTAAACAAACTGAACTATATTTTAAGTAATGTATTTGATTATAGGTGCTTTTAAAATTAGCGCTAAGTAAGGACACACAATATGCACAATCTTTCAGGTTTAACACTTCTAGAACTACTTATCACCATCTCAATCCTTGTGCTTTTAGTATCACTTGGCTCACCTGCAATAAACTCAATACAAAAACATATGCAATTAAAAGGGGCTGTGCAAAGTAGCTATTTTGCCTTTCAGCAAGCTCGCGTATCTGCGATAACTAAAAACCTTGACGTGACGGTTGCAATGCGTTCAGGTGAGAACTGGTGTGCAGCCTTAAGCGACAGCGGAGTATGTGATTGTACCATCCCCAAAGAATGCTCCTTGGATGGGGTGGAATATAAAGTTGATTTTGTTGATTATCGTTTTGTCAGTATCGACAAGGTAACATTTGGTGAAGACAACATTGCTGTGTTTGATGCAAATAGAGGAATGGCAATAGGTCATGCCGGAACTGTTGTTTTTACCGACGGGGACAGGCAACTCAAATTAATTTTGAGTAATATGGGCCGGGTTAGAATTTGTGCCGTGGGTAGTAGTCTTGGAGGCTACGAGGCATGTTAGTTTCCCCTATAAAGCAGTGTGGAAGTAGTTTGGTTGAACTGATGATTTCTATGACCCTAGGACTAGCATCCATTACTGCAATGGCATCTCTGGTGGGTCATGGCATCGCGTTAAATACTAGCTTACTTGCAAAGTCTAGGTTAGATGAAGAAATGAATGCTGTAGTGGCTGTGGTCAGTCATGATCTGAAGCGTGCAGGATATTATGGCCTTACTGATGAGATAGTTAAAAACCCTACGAATGTCTCAAACCCTTTTGATGGCAGTTTGAGTACCGCGGCGTATGCAGCTGAACCGGCTAACAGTTGTATTAATTTTGCTTATGACCGCAATAAAAATGGTTTATTGGATACCTCGCCGAATAGCGAAAAGTATGGCTTTCGTTTGAGAGACCGAGCAGTTGAAATTCGTCTAGGTGGGGCTGCTTGCGACGAGTCTGGGTGGCATGATTTAACTGATCCAAAAGTTGTTCAGGTAATGGCTCTTAAATTCACAGTCAAACAAAGTTCTATACAGCAAGTTATTCAAACTCTGGTAACGATTGAGTTGCAAGCTCGTCTAAAAAAACATCCTGATATTTTACGTAGTATCAACACCAGTGTATTAATAGCAAACTATGAATAAGATGCTAAGCATAGACACCTCTCGAGCTCTAAGTCAGAAGGGCGCAGCAATATTACTAACGGTGGTTTTGTTGTTAATAATGGTAACACTCGTCACACTTTATACGGGGAAAATCCAATCATTCGAACATCAAATAGTGATTAACACACAAAATCAAAAATGGGCGCAAGCATCAGCAAAGGCTGGATTGAATCAAGGATTGGCGATGCTTAAGGTTAACAAAAGTTTGCCCAATGTTGCGGTATCAGGAAATTTAGATGACAACAGCACCTTTACTATTTCTGCTACCACTGAGAATTTACTGGGTAGTCGTAAACTTGTCACTATCGAAGCAAGCGGTCAATCCGCTGATGGTTTAGCTAAGGCCACGGTTATTGAACAGTCATTAGTTTATCCAATATTACTTAATCCACCGCCCGCTCCGTTAATGGTTCAGCATGGTTTTGAAAGTGTAGGTGAATTTGAAGTGGCTTCTAACCCAGTTGGACTCGGTGTTGCAGCTCCGTTGTCATTGTGGTCGGATGCTGTTGTTGCCTTATCTGGCACTGGGCATCACAGCTGTATGTTAAGTGAGTTTAACACTGGCAACTGCAGTACCAATACCTATTCTGATCACAGTCTAAAACTGGCTGACATTGCCGATGGGTCAGTGTCATTCCCCGCTGATTTGTTCAGTTATTTGTTTAATATTCCTTCCACTGAGTGGGTTCAATTACAACAACAATCTGATTTTGTAATAGCAGATTGCGACAGCTTAGATACCGATAGTTGGGGAGTAATTTGGGTTGGTGGGGATTGCGATGTAAGTGCCAGCACACAAATAGGCAGCCACTCAGAGCCAATAATATTAGTTGTTTTTGATGGAAGCGTAGTGTTTCACAACGATGTTGCTGTGTATGGCCTTGTGTTTTCATTTAAACCTGCAGGTTCAATCAATGAGCTGGATATCAATATGCATACTGATAGTGCGGTGTTTGGGGCAGTAGTCACAAACTATCAGTTGGGTACAACAAGTACTTTAACGCGTGTGGTATTTAAGGCCGATGTTATGCAAAAATTACAAAGCAGCAAGAAATTACAACGAGTGGCTCGAGTGCCGGGCAGTTGGCATGATTTTTAGCTCAGGATACATATATGTATAAAGAATATGGATTTTCCCTTATTGAAGTGTCAATAGCTTCGTTACTCATAATGTTGGGCGTCACTGGTTATGTAACCTTGCAAAGTGAATATGTCGTTGCCGATGCAAAAATTAATTTACGAGGTATAGCTCTGCATCTCGCCCAAGAAAAATTAACTGATTTAGTCTACTTTCAACAACTTAGTCATATACCAGGAACCATATCCTACCAGAATATAGCCACTAATTTGGGAGGCACTATTGCAGCAGGGGAGCGGGATGTGATTTTATCTTCAGATCTGAATCTTCAAACATATGATACCCAATGGCAAGTTGAAAACTTGTATTATGTAGATACAACGTTTAATGGCATAGCCGATAGTTGGGTGAAAGACGGAGAGCCTTTTTTTCCCATTGATTTACCTCGAAATGCCAATCTTAAAAGTGTTCATGTTATAGTTACTTGGTTGGATATTAGTGGTGATAGTAAAAAAATTGATATGTTTGGAAGCATTGCCCCTATTCTGCAAAGCCAAAGCTTTCAAGCAAAATATCGCTTATCAAGTACCACAGCAGTGCCTTAGGATTAGAAATAAGCATCTATTTATTATACGTACGCTATGCTATTGGCAATAAAATCAAGATATAGTTTATTGTTTTAAAAGAATATTATTACTATCTTCGATATCTAATAAATCAAAATATATACCTTTACCCCCTTACTAATAACCTAATACTCTGTATTTTTAGCTAATATGCTAAGTATAGATTTATCTAGGACCTAGTTAAGCTGGTTAAATATCTATGATTTGCCACCAGAGTGAGAAAATAGCGTGAACAGCAAACCCGAAAAACTGTATGCAAATAACCAACAAGGTGTTGGCATGATTGAAGTGTTAGTCACTTTATTCATTTTATCTGTAGGGTTGCTGGGTGTGGCATATTTACAATTTGTTGGTTCATTTACAAATTCTGAGGCGTTAAGTCGTTCTCAATCCGTGTTGGTCGCCCAGCAATTAACTGAGCGTTTGAGAGCCAGTGCCGTTTTTTCGCCACTGGGCAAAGGTTTGGTGGTGCATAACAATTATTTTGATGACGATTTGTATAACTTTTCTGGCATGACCTGTGCCACCGGTCTACCTCATACTTGCTATTGTTTGGAACGCCCAGCATCTATTCCCAATTGCAATGACAACGTCTGCACTGCAGCTCAATTAGCCGTTTTTGATGCCTATGAAGTTTCATGTTCAGCGGTGGCAGCAAATCCAGAAATAGAAATCAGTTTAAGTTGTGAATTGGATAATAACGCTGCTGATACAGACGCTTGCAGTGTTGGTTCTAAGCATATTGTCATCTTAAGTTGGCCCGTGGAAAATTGGCAAAATATTGAGCGAACTTTAAACGCTGATTGCAATGTAGGTGAAACGCTCCCCCATGACTGTGTGTCAGTGGACGTGACATTATGATTGTATTTAGTCGGCAACGAAGTCAACAAGGGGGCTTTAGCTTAATTGAGCTGATGATATCCCTGACGCTAGGGCTCATTTTATCTGCAGCAGTGGTTCAGGTGATGATTAGCAACAATTCTACGGAACGGCTAAACAGGTCAATTGCATCTGCACAAGAAAATGGACGTTTTATTATTGCCCGACTTCGCAACGATTTAGTCATGACTGGGCGCTATGACATGTTACGACCAGAACTCAATAAAGATGTTGATATCGTTGTTGAAGGGGCTTTTGTTCATAATAATCCTATTCCAGTAGTGGGCGACTTTAGTAATGGTTTAACCAAAGGTGTAAAAGAAGGCGTTGGCTCTGCAAGTGATACATTGATGGTAGCGCTTCAGGCAGGTAAAGATTGTCGAGGCGCCACTCATGGCTATGTTGATGAAGAGTTTATGGTGGTCAACGAATACTTTTTAGAGGGTGCATTGCTAAAATGTCGCGGGTTCGATGGCAGAGTATTACGAGGGCTTAAGGTAGCAGTGGATGACGATAATGCATACACTTTGTTGGATGACGTTGTTAGTTTTCAAGTTCAATACGGCGTTACAGATAATCTTGCCTCACAAGACAATTCGGCAAGACCAGTGAAATTTATAGAAGCTGATTTGTTAGGCGCAGAAAAAGCGGCCGGCTCACTTGTTGTTGCTATTCGAATTGCATTATTACTAAAAGCTGATTCTGACGTATTAATCAGCCCCGTTTCTAAGTTCAAACTGCTTAATGAAGATCCGATTCAGCCCTCTGAAGAGAGGCTGTATAAACAATTTGAAACCACAATCACTTTGCGTAATAGCAAAAATTTCGCTCGAAGTAGAAATATATGAATTATCAATCAAAACAAAAAAACTCAGGAATGGTAATGGTATTTGCTTTACTGATACTAATGAGTCTAACCATACTCGGTGTGTCTTCTGTCTCCAGTAGTCTAATGCAAAGTAAAATGGCTACATCTATGGAGAAGCGGTCGCTTTCATTTGATGCGGCCGAATCTGCCATTGCAGCTGTGATGTTTGAATCAGAGGATGAAGCATTACTTAGCAACATTGCCTTAGATGATCCATTGTCTGCTGCCAGAGGAGGCAATCTTTTAGACTTAACAGTTCAAGAGTTGAGTTGTTTTGAAGACGTATCATGGACCAATAGGGTACTTACCAATGCTGGCTTAAGTGTGGGCACTCAACATACTAGTGCTGGTAATTATACCGATAAACCAGTAGTGAAAAGCTGGTCTCGTGCGGCATTTGTACGTGAACAACCTTGTGTTGGCTCAAGTAACGTAATTGGTGGGAGTAATATTAGTTGTCACATCTTTATTGTAAGAGGATGCGGGCAATTAGACGATAGTAGTTACGCAGTGGCCAATTCTGTCAATGCTTCAGTTTTTGCACCTGCAACCCAATAAGTGGTGTTTTTCATGAAATATATCAATAAATTTACAGGAATATGGTTGGCGGCTAGTTTAACGCTTTTTAGTAGCGTTATTAGTGCGGATGACTTAGAAATATACCTAGGAACTGCAGGCAGTGAAGTGACCTACAATCCTAATGTACTCTTTATTATGGATACGTCAGGCAGCATGACGAGTAAGGATGGGGGGGATGAATCTAGAATGCTACGGGTACAAAATGCGTTAAAAGAAACCCTTAATTCCGTCACTAATATCAACGCAGGTTTAATGCGATTTTCAGATTTTGGTGGACCAGTCTTATACCCTGTTAGGCCGATTGACGATTCCGTTTCACCTGAAATTATCACTTCTATCTCACAGGCAACAGATGATGCCTATGAAATTGCATCATCTGTAAACAGTTCCAATACCATATTGAAACTATCCCAAAATACCAATGTAGTCACCCTAGGACTTCGTTACCAAGACATTAATATCCCTCGTGGCGCAGTGATTACTAATGCCTATATTCGCTTCAGTTCAAGTGGATTTAATAGTGGCGCAACTAACTTAACCTTTAGTGGTGAGCTCATTGGCAACTCAATAACATTCAGTGAAACCAGTAATAATATATCTGCTCGGACTAAAACATCTAATTCCGTGCTTTGGGATACTGATAATGACTGGCCAGTGTCGTATGAAACGACAGTGTCCCCTGACCTAAGTAGTATTATACAAGAAATTGTCGATCAATCTGATTGGTGCGGTGGTAATTCTTTAAACATTATTGTTGATGGTCAAGGTATCAGCACCAGCAGTGAACGTGTATCACCTGCATTTGAGGATGGTCAAGGATTAGGTCCCCAACTAGTGGTGGTGTATGACGACACTACCGCAACGGGTTGTGTGAAAGGTAAGTTAAGTTATCAGGTTAGCTCACAAAACAATAATGCTGAAGAGCGCAGCGACGGATATGAATCAACAGGAACCGAACTCACGTTTAGGGACAGCTCTAACAAGTATATTGGTGTCAGATTTAGAAAAATAGCCTTACCCCAAGGCGCGAGTATTTTAAATGCCTATTTGGAATTTACTGCTTACCAAAGTAGTAGCAGCTCATCTGCTAGTTTTAATATTGCAGGAGTTGACCAAGATGATCCCGGTAATTTTAGACGCTACTCGAGATATCTATTGAGAGATAAGCCAAAAACGACAGCTGTGGCTTGGTCTGGCATTCCTCAGTGGTATAAAAATTATACTTATCAAAGTCCACCAGTGACAAGCATCGTAGAACAAATTGTTGGACGGGCAGGTTGGTCGTCTGGCAACGATATGATGTTTGTACTTTCAGATTTTGTGGGTATTCGTGGCGCATACACCTATAACGGAAAACCTTCAGGGACAGTAAGTTTAGTCGTTGAGTATCAAGGAAATGCAACACCTGGCAGTACCTCAACTGTGCGTGAGCTTCTGGTCAGCCAAGTAGATTCATTGAGTGCAAGTGGCATGACGCCAATAGTCGATACGTTATACGAGGCTGCTAGCTATTATGGTGGTCTCCCCGTTACTTATGGGAAAAACCGTGGTCAATCATCTGTTTCAAGTACTGTACGACGTAACACCAGGGTGAGCCATAGGTTGTCATATGTTGGAACGGATTCTGTATTACCTTCAGGTTGCACAGTAGATAATTTAAGTAGTTACTACTGTATGAATGAGTCCATCCCCGATGGTGCCACTTACATCAGCCCAGTTACGGATAAAGTCTGTCAGACCAATAACCACATAGTGCTGTTATCGGATGGTGTGGCTAATAATAATCATAGTGTGACTGAAATTGAAACTTTACTTGGTAAGTCCTGTACCGGTTCTGGTGGCGAAAAATGTGGAGTAGATTTAACTAAAAATATAGGTGATGGTGATGACTCTAAGATTGATACGCGAGTTTTCACACACACTATTGGTTTCGCAGCGGGTTCAACTGCAAACGCCTTTCTGAACGACTTAGCGATTAACGGCAACGGTGATTTCTATACTGCAGATGATACTGACGAATTAGTGGGGGTTTTTCAATCCATATTGAAAACGGTAAAAGATGTTAATGCTACTTTTGTCTCACCCGGTGTAGCGGTGAACCAACTTAACCGATTAACCCATAACGACGAGTTGTATTTTGCTTTGTTTAAACCTGCAGAAGGCACTATATGGCCTGGAAATGTAAAGAGGTACAGGTTAGATGGTGCAGATATTCTAGATAAAAACGGCTTCAACGCTGTGGATAGTGTTACTGGCTTTTTTAACGACAGTGCTCACAGTTTTTGGTCATTGTTAGCTGATGGAAATGACGTGCGAGAAGGTGGAACCGCTGGTCAAATGGGTTTGCCTCGTGAGGTATATGCTTTTGATGGCGTGGGTACAATAATCAAAACTGACAACTTGCTGCATGAAGATAACACTAGTTTAACCATTGCAAATTTAGCTGTTGGTGCCTTAGCTGATCCAGCCGCCGCTCGCGAAACTGTATTAAAATGGGCCCGCGGAGTCGATGTGAAAGATGACGATGCTGATGGCAGTTCAACTGATGCCAGACAAGCAATGGGCGATCCTATTCATTCTCAGCCAGTTATTGTTAATTACTCCCTTACAGACAGTGCCGTCTTTGTGGCTACAAATCATGGTTTTTTACACTCGTTCGACCCAGCCACAGGTGAAGAAAACTTTGCGATTATGCCGAAAGACTTAATGGATAATTTGTACGATTTATACCTTGATTCTTCGACGTTTTCACACATTTACGGTTTAGATGGAGATATGGTGCTTAGAACCGTAGGTAGTAATATCTACCTCTACGTTGGCATGCGCCGTGGGGGTAATAATTATTACGCTTTTGATATTACGAGCAAAACTAATCCTAGGTTGATGTTTAAAATAGAAGGTGGAGTGGGGGATTTTGTAAACTTGGGACAAACGTGGTCAAAGCCCACCGTGACAAAAATTAAAGTAGGGGCTACGAGTCGAAATGTTTTAATATTTGGCGGTGGTTATGATGAAGATCAAGACAGTAAATTACTCAGAAGTACTGATGCTGTTGGCAACTCAGTGTTTATTGTCGATGCCGATAGCGGTGAACTTATTTGGTCGGCAAGTGATGCTGATGCAGACTTAATTCTGCCAGAAATGGGATACAGTATTCCTGCTAGGATTTCTGTTATTGATCGCGATAATGATGGATTTGCCGATCATATGTATGTTGCAGATATGGGAGGTCAATTGTTTAGACTGGATATTCACAATGAAGAGTCAGTCGCAGGTTTGGTCACCGGCGGTTTACTCGCTAATTTTGGTGGCGATATAGAGGCAGACAACAGACGCTTTTATTATGGTCCCGATATTTCTGAAATAAGCTTAGGTACCGATCACTACTATGCCGTTGTACTGGGTTCTGGTTTCCGTGCACATCCATTAAATACAACTATTAATGACCATTTTTATATGATCAAAGACGACGGTGTCTTTTCCCTTGATACTGATGGTAACTTTGGTTTGCCTTCTATACCTTTAGGTTTAAGTGATTTATATGATGCTACCGAACATTTACTGACATCTTCAGATTCCGTAGCCAAAGAATTGGCCTTTGAGCAATTTTCAGAGTCCCAAGGTTGGTATATTAGTCTTAAACTTGGTGGGGAAAAGGTACTTGCCTCGCCATTAATTTTGGACTACCAAGTGATATTTACCACCTACTTGCCCGCAACGGCTAGTGAAAGCGAATGCGCGCCACCAACAGGAAACAGCCGTGCTTATCTGGTCGAATTGATCAATGGCAACTCAGTGACTGACCTTAACAATGACGGCACACAGTTACATGAAGACCGTTACGCACAATTAAAACAAACGGGTATAGCTCCAGATACCAAAATTTTGATTGAAGATATTATTAAGCCTATCATCTGTTTGGGAACTGAATGTGCTTCGACTGTTATTGAGGTAGATGAAGACGGTAATAAGGTTGCTTGTGGTTCTGACTTCGAGTGTCTAGCCGAAAACATCCACAGCTATTTTGAGCGAGTCCAAAAAAGCAGTTGGAAAACAGAGACAGAGAGACCATGAAATTAAATTTTAATACATCCAGTCAAACTCAAAAAGGCTTTTCATTAATTGAATTGATGATATCGGTGGCTATTATTGGCATTATTGCGAGTATTGCATACCCCAGTTACCAAGGGTTTGTTGTTAGCACGAATAGAGGTGCTGCCCAAGCTGATTTGATGAGCCTAGCGGCTGCTATGGAGCGACATAAAGCCGCAAGTTTTAGTTACAAGGCGGCTGCAGTTTCTGCAGCTGACACCGGACAGCCTGCTGTTTTTCATCAACATTCGCCATCTGCGGAGCTCTATGCTAATCGCAAATACGATTTATATATCAGTGCGGCCAGTGGCAGTGCTTATTTAATTGAGGCAAAGCCAGTAACCGGCACTCCCCAAGCAGGAGACGGAAACGTAGCATTTTATAGCGATGGACGACGAGCATGGGATGCAAACAATAATGGCACGTACAGCGCAAGTGAATATTGTTGGAGTTGTTAAGGCAGTAGTATTTACTGGTGAATGTGTTTAACTCTGCCTACCTCGCCGCTGTCTAATCGGACTTTAATTCCATGAGGATGATTAGGCGAGTTGGTGAGGATTTTTTCAACGACTCCCTCGGTTAAATTACCCGTTCTTTGATCTTGTTTTAGTACAATAGAGACTTGTGCACCTATCTTAACATTTGCTCGTTTTGTACCTTCCATTGTTATTTCCTAGTCGTCAGTATCGCTGTTGAGAAAACCCATCATATAATGGTGAAAGAGCAGGTTAGTGCTAAAAGCGTCTGATGGCAAGCTGCTCGTTGAACGATGCTTAATAGCAGAAACCTGATTTAACTATCTTCTTCAAGTTAGTCACGTTAGAGAAAAATACACAACCAGTGGATTTGATTCTTATCATCCCACTTACTACTAGAAAACGGCCGAACACATAAAAGAACGAAGAACTTTGTGGAAGGTTCAAAAATCTTTATTAGTCGGACCCCTTAAGCGAATTATCTAACTCGACACCCAAATATGAGAGAGACAAAGCAATGGCTGGTATAAAAAAATTGTTGAAACAAATAGAATTTGATATCTTTCTTCCACTTGTTATTTTAAAAGCCATATAATGCTTAAGAATTTTGTTTCTATCATTTTGTTAATCTGCATCGCTGCGCCATCTCCTTTGGTCGCGGCATTAAGTGTGCATGATACTCATCATGATGGTAACACCACAGTCCATGATTACTTTCATGATGTGGGACAGCCGCATGAGCACGATAAAATAGACGTTGAAAAATTTGAAATTAGTTATTCAAAACAAGCGCTAGAACATAGTAACTCCTATCATGATGGCGGTGTTGTAGGCGTTTTGATTTTCGCACCTGCAGCCATTCCAAAGAGACTGCCCGAAGCAAACTTAGACAATCTCGTTACTTGGTGGGCTTCGCCCTTTATTAAATACAACACACCTCCCCCAAAATATAAATCCTAAATTTTAACAATCGTCTTCTTCTTGTAGGCTTTTCTGTTGTGTTTAAATATTTTGGATTAAAATCTCATGGTATATCGTAGTTTTGCCTCTGGCGTGTTTTTCGCTAGAGTGCCCTTTTTATCTCTTTTGGCATTAGCCTTATTATTGCTTTCTTTATCAGCTCAGTCTTCACCAGGTGCTCATGGCCCTAACGGCGAGCATCTTGATATGGAGCAAAGCAATCAACCCATCCAAAGACCGAAGTTTGAAATGTTCACTGAATCGTTTGAAGTACTAGGTGAGGTGTTTAGCAACGAACTGATTATCTATTTGCATGATTTTGAAACAAATACACCTACTCAATCTGCCAGCATAGATTTAGAAGTCGGTGCTTTGACTGCCAGTGCTAGTTTTGATGAGGCTCAAAACCGCTATATCGTTAACGACGTCAGCTTTATCAGTGCGCTTAATGTTAGTGGTGAGCACGAAGTGGTTGCGACCATTTTGACAGAAGATAACGGTGACTTATTGGTGGGTAACTTTGTAATGCCCGAAACGAATGCACAGTCAGATAATGCCGAGCATTCTCACAATGAATCGCATGAGCAGGGGGAAGAGCATCATCATTTCCCTTGGTGGGCGCTTGGCTTATCGATTGTCGTTTTTGCCTTTGGCTTTTTCTTTGGACGGAAAAACAAAGGAGTGAGATCATGAGGACACTCCTAATTATATTTATCTGTTTTTCAGCTTGGCATGCAATTGCGTCTCCTGGTGCCCACGGCCCGAATGGTGAGCACCTTAGCGATACCGATACCAACTCAGTTGATAGTTTGGGCAGGCAGGCTGATGGCTCTGCGCTCATCCCGATGCAGTATCAAGCACTCTTGGGTATTAGAACTCAATTTGTGACTAAGCAAAGTGTGAAAGGCAGTGTCACTTTAGCCGGTGTTGTCCGTGCTCACCCTGAAGGCCAAGCCCTCGTTCAACCGAGCAGTGATGGTCGTTTTGAGGCACCAGATTCAGGCGTTCTTGCCACTGGCGAAAAGGTGTCAGCGGGTCAAATACTTGGCTATGTTAGATACCAAGATACCGCCTTTGAGTTAGCCAGCCAAACAAGCCAATTATTGGCAGTAAGAAGTCAAATTATGCAGGCTAAACGGGATGTTAAGCGTTTGCGTGACCTGGGTGAGTTGGCATCAAAACAAGCCTTAGAACAACTTGAAACGAACCTACAAATTCTCGTTGAACAAGAAGCGGTTTTACAGCAAGGTTTAGAGAAGCCTGAGCCACTTATTGCGCCGATATCAGGTGTGTTAATTAACCACCAAGCTATACGAGGTCGCTGGGTTGAGGCTGGCACGACCCTATTTGAAATAGTGGCATCAAGTTTACGTCAGATTGAAGCGCTCACCAATGATTCATCTATTTTGGCACAACTCACTACCGCTAAGATCAAAGAGTTTCCTGAGCTTGCTTTGCAGTATCAAGGTTATGCGCCGCAACTCAATGCAGGTATGGTGTCCGTGCACTTTGCGTTAGAAATCCGCACTGATTCTGCATCTTTGTTGTTAATTGACCAACCGGTCACGGTGTTCGCTGAGCTTGAAAACACCTTAGAAGGTATTTTATTGCCAAGCGCCGCCATTGTGACTAATAGTGCTAACCTGCCCATTGTCTGGATAAAAGTGTCTGCCGAGCGTTTTTCACCTCAAATCGTGCAGTATCGTGAAATTTCCCCAAATAAAGTCTTAATTACGCAAGGCTTAGGTGCAGATAATCGAGTCGTTACGGCCGGAACGTCCTTACTTAACCAAGTACGTTAGGAGCTTGCATGTTTAATTTATTAGTTCATGCAAGTCTGCGCAATCGACTGTTAGTGTTGGTGCTCGCACTCATGACCCTTGTTTATGGATTTTGGCAAGGCAAAGCGTTACCCATTGACGTGTTTCCTGACCTAAATAAGCCAGTAGTCACCGTCTTGACTGAGGCCGGCGGGATGGCCCCCGAAGAAGTTGAGCAGTTAGTCTCGTTTCCGCTTGAAAATATGCTTAACGGCGTAACCGGTGTTACACGCGTGCGTTCAACCTCCGGAATTGGTTTATCCATTGTATATGTAGAGTTTGATTGGGATACGGATGTGTATCGTAACCGTCAGTTAGTGTCAGAACGACTTGATCAGGCTACTTCACAACTGCCCAGTGGTATTACGCCAACAATGGGACCTGTGTCATCGATTATGGGTGAGATTATGCTCATTGCTTTACCCATTGATCTACCCATTAATGCGAATACGGATGTTGACCCGATGCTCGCCCGTGAGTATGCCGATTTTGTGCTGCGTCCACGGTTACTTTCTATTCCTGGAATATCTCAAGTCATCCCTATTGGTGGCGATGTTAGACAAATTAGAGTAGAGCCTAAGCTCGATGTAATGCGTAATTTGGGGATCAGTGTCGAGCAGATGCGCGATGCTATTGAAAGCTTTGCATCAAATAAAGGTGGCGGCTTTATCGATGTCAATAATCGCGAGTTTTTGATACGCCACGAAGGAAGAACGCTCAAGCTGGATGACTTGCGCCAGTTAGCCGTTGCCTGGCAGCAAAACACTTCAGTACGTTTAGACCAAGTTGCAAACGTTCGTTACGCCGCTGCTGTTAAGCGCGGTGACGGCGGTTATAACGGTAAACCAGCGGTCATCATTAATGTACAAAAACAACCAGGTGCGGACACGGTAAAACTGACCCGTGAAATAGAACTAGCATTAAGTGAGCTTGCTACAAGCTTGCCTGACGGTGTTTCTGCGCCGCAAGTGCTGTTTCGTCAAGCGGACTTTATTAAAGCCTCGGTTGATAATGTCACCGAAGCGCTGATAGATGGATCTATTCTAGTGGTGATTGTGTTGTTTGCGTTTTTGTTATCAACACGCACCACGGCTATTTCTTTACTTGCTATTCCTTTATCGCTTGCCTTGACGGTGCTCATTTTCAAGTGGATGGGTCAGACCATTAACGTAATGACCTTGGGCGGTTTAGCTATTGCCATCGGGGAATTGGTTGATGATTCTGTAGTCGATGTAGAAAACATACTTCGCCGTTTAAAACAAAATGCCAAGCAAGACAAGCCCCTTCCTATTTTTGACGTAATATGGCGTGCAAGCGTTGAAGTGCGCTCAGGAATTGTTTATGCAACAGCAATTGTAGTGCTTGTTTTTGTCCCATTATTTGCACTACCAGGTATCGAAGGTCGTTTGTTTGCGCCATTAGGTGGCGCTTATATTATTGCCGTATTAGCGTCTTTACTCGTCTCGATGACTGTGACGCCGGTGCTTTGTTATTTTTTATTACCCCAGATGAAGCAACTGCATAAAGGTGATAGCTTTTTAGTCACTTTATTAAAGAAATGGCAGAGTTTATGGCTTTTATGGGCCTTACCTAAACGTCGCTCAATATTATTAGTAAGCGGTCTGACAGCCCTTATTAGTGCCTCATCCGTTGCCTTCTTTCCTCGTGCCTTTTTACCGGCCTTTAATGAAGGCTCTTTGGTATTGGGGATGATTTTTCAGCCCAGCACCTCACTATCTGAATCTAACAGAATGGGGCATTTAGCTGAGTCTTTGTTGCTATCGGTTGATGAGGTCACCGCGGTTGGACGCCGCACCGGCAGAGCAAAACTCGATGAGCATGCGGAAGGTGTACACTCTTCTGAAATTGATGTTGATTTAGTTGATTCGGAGCGCTCTAGGGAAGAAGTCTTGATTGAAATCCGAGGAAAACTAAGCGTGTTACCAGCGCAAATAGCAATTGGACAACCTATTTCTCACCGACTAGACCATCTTCTATCTGGTGTGCGAGCACAGTTGGCAATAAAAGTGTTTGGTGACAATTTAGACGAGCTTCGCATCAATGCCGAAAAAATCAGGCAGAAATTAGAAACCATTCCTGGCTTGGTTGATATCAATGTGGAAAAACAAGTGCTCATTCCACAAGTGTCGGTCAGATTAAGACCAGATAAGCTTTTACAATATGGTTTGAGTCCTGGTAAGGCAATACAGCACTTAGCGTTGTTAACCGACGGCGAGCACGTTGTGGACATCATCGATGGTGTGAAGCGCTATGCATTAGTGATGCGTTTAGATGAAAAAACCAGAAGCCCTCAGGCACTAGGCGCAGCGCTGATAGACACTCCAGCGGGTGCTATTCCTATCGCAAACATCGCTGACATCAGTTTAAGCGATGGACCAAACCAAATCCTAAGAGAAAACGGCCGACGCAGGCTTGTAGTATATGCAAACAGCACGGGAGTAGATGTAAAGCAACTGCTGTCAGCGGTGCGCGAGCAAGTAAATGAAGTGAAATTAGGCGCAGATAGCTTTATCAGTATTGAAGGGCAATTCTTAGCGCAAGAGCAAGCCATGCGTTTGTTAGTGTTATTATCAGGCATCTCGTTCGCACTGATATTTTTGGTGTTGTACATGCGATATAAATCGTTAGTATTTGCCTGCATTATCATGAGTAGTTTACCCATGGCGCTATTAGGCGCGGTTGCAGCAATGTGGTTAACGTACACGCCACTTTCGGTTGCATCTGTTGTTGGCTTTATCACACTTACCGGGATTGCTTCGCGCAACGGTATATTAAAACTGAGTCATTATCTCAACCTGATAAAATTTGAGGGAGAACAATTTAACACCCAGTTAATTGTGAGAGGGGCGCAAGAAAGGTTGGCGCCTGTGATGATGACATCCATGGTGACTGCATTTGCGCTGATCCCATTATTAATGGCCGCCGATGCGCCCGGTAAAGAAATTTTGCATCCTGTTGCGGTGGTTATCTTCTCAGGACTATTAACTTCAACTTTATTAGACACCTTGTTGACGCCTTTGCTATATCGGGAGTTTGGTGGTAAGGCAACCATGCTTTGGCAAAAACATAAGTCAGACGAATTAATGTAAATAGGTTTATTCTGGCGACGCCTTATTGAAGTTCGCCAAAATGGAGTGTAATCATGAAAGTATTAATAAAGTTAGTGTCGATAGCGCTAATAACTTCGGCAGTGTCGTTATCAAATGCATTGGCACATGGAAGCTTAGAGCCGATGCATGGCGGTGTGGTCAAAGAAGCGCATGACATGGTATTTGAGCTGGTCAGAGAGGAAAAGTCAGTCAGTCTTTATGTACGTGATCACGGTGAAGCATACCCAAGCACTGAGCTTGTCGCTAATGTTGTGGTATTAGCAAACCAAGAGAAAAGTGAAGCGTCATTCATCCCATCTGGAGGAAATAAAATGGTGGCTGACATTACTATTAATGATGGTGCAAAGGTATTGATTCGAGTCAGTGAAGAAGAACATCACCCGGTCACTATCCGTTATAGTTTTTAGAACTGTTGAGGGGACATCCGTAAGTGGCGTTTTTATGCAAATTCTTAGGTCATTGCTCATAGGGCAATGGCTTTAGATAACGTCTTGGCATTAACATACCAATGGTGAGCGTTAGTTATTGTAGAAGCTTTATTACAAATTTGAAACGCGTATGTATCCTTTTGCAGTTGTTAAGACGGCCGGCAGACACTAATCGTATGACTGCAACTCGCTTCTTACTGACAATGGGGACTTTAGAGCCCAGAATATCAGAGTGGTGTTGAGACAACTACTTTGAACGCTTTCTATTCGGTTTTATCTTTGAACTCGCACAAGTCTTCGATGGTACAAGAACCACAGCGAGGTTTACGGGCAATGCATGTATACCTACCATGTAAAATTAACCAATGATGCACATCTACCTTAAATTCGGCAGGTACAACTTTTAGCAGCTTTTGCTCAACTAAATCAACGTTTTTGCCCATAGCTAATTTAGTTCTGTTTGAGACTCTAAAGATGTGGGTGTCTACGGCTATGGTAGGCCAGCCAAAAGCAGTATTTAATACTACGTTAGCTGTTTTTCGGCCCACGCCTGGTAAGGCTTCTAGTGCCTCTCTATCTTGTGGTACTACTGACTCATGCAGATTAATTAACATGCCACAGGTTTTAATTACGTTCTCAGCCTTGGCATTAAACAAACCAATGGTCTTGATGTAGTTTTTTAACCCATCCACACCTAGGGTATAAATAGCCTCTGGGGTATTCGCTACTGGGTATAGCTTATCTGTAGCTTTATTAACACTTACATCGGTTGCTTGTGCAGATAAAATTACCGCAATTAGCAGCTCAAAGGGGCTAGAGAAATTAAGCTCTGTTTCAGGATGCGGGTTAGCTTCGCGCCAGCGAGTCAACATTTCTAAACGTTTGAGTTTATTCATTTGATATCATTTTACACTCTAATAAATATTGTGTCGCGGGGCGACCAGATATGTATCTTGTAGCTTCAGCTCTCTGTAGTAACTCGAGCCCGCTGTACCACTTTTTCTTCAATCTTGGCAGCAAACAATTTTTCCATATGGCTATCTAATAAATTCTTAAGTGCGATCAATAGGCCCATACATAAAAAAGCACCGGGGGGTAAAATAGCTAATAAAAAGGGGCTGTCTGTTTCAAATACAGTGATTTTTAAGATCGTAGCCCAATCACCTAACAATAAATTAGCACCGTCAAACAAGGTGCCATAGCCTAATAATTCGCGCATCGCGCCTAATAATACCAACACAACGGTAAAACCTAGTCCCATCATCAAGCCATCAAAAGCTGATTTTCCCACGGTGTTTTTAGAGGCATAGGCTTCAGCCCGTCCGATAATGGCGCAATTAGTAACTATCAGTGGAATAAAAATGCCTAGAGCTTGATACAGTGTAAAAGTGTAAGCATTCATTAAAAGCTGCACTATGGTCACAAAAGAAGCGATGATCATCACAAAAATTGGGATCCGAATCTCACTAGGCACCCAATTACGGATTATCGACACTGTGGTATTTGAACCAATCAATACGAGAGTGGTAGCAAGGCCTAAACCTAAGCCATTGGTAATGGTGGCTGTCACGGCAAGCAAAGGGCATAAACCTAACAGTTGCACTAGTGCAGGGTTGTTTTTCCAAAGTCCTTGCCAGCTTAACTCTTTAAATTCATTCATTACTTTGGCTCACTTTTTCAGTCATATTACTTACCGAGCAGGCATTGGGAGCTTTAAAAATAGCGGCTTTATTTGCTAAGTAATATTCGACACTTAATTTAACCGCGTTAACCACTGCTCTAGGGGTAATGGTAGCCCCCGTAAACTGATCAAACTGTCCACCGTCTTTTTTAACGGCCCAATTTGTGGCTATTTCTGCATTATAAACTTGATTATCGAAGTCCAATACCCAATTGCTAATCCGCAAATCAATTTTGTCACCTAAGCCTGGTGTTTCTTTGTGTTCGAGTATTCTGACGCCCCTTACTTTAGCTGCATCAGGTTGTGAACTGGTTATGCCCACCACTAATTGGATTTTACCGCTATACCCGTCTGGAGCAGTTGTTTCTATAGCCACCGCAACAGCTTGACCTTGTTTAGTGGCACGGTAAATATGTTGAGCTTGATTCGAGCCTAACAATTCAGTTGAATTGACCAAGGTACAGTCTAACTGAATGGCATTGTCATAAAGACTTTCATCAATGACTGCATTGAGAATCGATAATAATTTTTGTTGTTGCTGCAAAGCAATCTGATCTTTGGTACCAAAGTATGTAAGTGCAATCAGCCCCGTTGTGACTATGGCGAAAACGGCTAAGATCAAACCATTTTTAGTCATAGTATGCTGGATACTCTTTGTCATGACTTTTCCTTATCTATGGGGAGTCGCTTGTTTGACGAATGACCATAGGTGCGTGGACGCGTATAATAATCAATTAAAGGCACTGCCATATTCATGATCAATACGGCAAAAGCGACGGCATCAGGATAACCTCCCCATTCTCTTATCAAATACACCCATACTCCAATAGCTGCACCAAAAATCAACCTGCCTTTGTTCGTAGTCGAACCAGAAACAGGGTCGGTAGCAATAAAAAATGCACCGATAATGATACTTCCATTGAATAAGTGGAATAGGCTAGATGGGTATAAGTCACTGTCTACCAGCGACATAACTAATGAGCAGATGAACAAGCCAGCCAGCATACTGACCGGTATATGCCAGTTAATGACTTTTTGTTTGAGTAAATATAAGCCGCCAAGCAGATATCCTAGACTTATCCAACTTGATGCCACACCTAACCCAGAAATCACGCTATCAAAAATGGGGAATTCAATTGTTTCTGAATAGGTAAGTCCCTGAACAATTCCCGTTTTGACGGTGTCTAGTCCTGTGGCCATAGTGACGCCATCGATGCCTGTTTTTAATTGTGCAAGGCTAAAACCCTCAACACTGAAACCAGTAAATACAGCGTACATCGCATCCATAAAGTTATGACTATATTGGGCAAGGCTGGCAGGTGGTAGCCATTGAGTCATTTGTACAGGAAAAGAGACCAACAGCATGACATAAGCCGCCATCGCTGGATTAAATACATTAAAACCTAAGCCACCATACAATTGTTTAACTATGCCAATACCGAAAAATGTACCTATAACAATTACCCACCAAGGGGCAAAAGGTGGAATACTCACTGCTAATAATATCGCGGCTAAAACCGCACTATAATCTTTTAACGCTCGCTCAAAGTCGCGTTTACGCATTTCTAAAATGGCCACTTCGGTCACCACAGCGGTAATGACTGCAAGCACTATTTGAATGATCGTGCCCCAACCAAAGAACCACGTTTGCATTAAAATACCCGGGACCATAGCAAGAATAACTAAACGCATCACTTGACCGGTATCACGGCGAATATGCTGATGGGGTGAGCTGGCTAACTTAAATCTCATAAGGGTTTGTCTTGTTTTTTATTTGCTGCTTTTTCAGCTAATTTTTTGGCCTTGGCTTTAGCCACCGCCGCAGCAATTCTGCGTTTTTTCATGTCTATCTGTTGTTCTTCTGTTTTGGCTAGTTCAACTGAATTTTCAGTAGTTGAGTTATCCACCTTAGCTGCGGACACTGGACTTGGTTCGTCTTGGCTGTTTGCAATTTTTTGTGCTTCGCGTTTAGCCTTTGCTTTTGCTACCGCAGCGGCTATTTTAGCTTGTTTACTGTCAGCTAGGCGCCGCTCCTGAGGTTGCGGGGCGACAACTGCTAAGAGTGGGCTATCAATGACATCAGCTTGAGTATTTAGCTTGGCCTTGGAAGGTGGCTTTGATACCACTTTAACTTCAATTTCTTGTTGTTTTACCTCAAGCTCTTTTTCTATCACATCACTTGTGTCGGTTGTATCTTTTAGTTTAGTGTCGGTAATGGCTACTTCAGTGGCTGCCTTTTTGGCCTTTGCTCTAGTGATGGCGGCTTGAACTCTTTGATTTGAACTGGCTGCTTTTGTGGATGTATCTGCTGCTTCAGCTTTTACTTCTTGCTCCGTATTATCAGGAGGGATTGCTGCAGTTGGCTCCTGTGGCTTTTCGTCCACTTCAGTGACGCTCTGTTTTTTTGCTTTTGCTCTGGCTAAGGCTGCGGCAATTTTGTCTTTAGCATTGTTACCACTAATCGCCATAGCTTGTTTTCTAGATTCTGCAGCCAAGCGATGTTTTTCGTCTCTAGCCTGTTGATCGGCAACTAACCTCGCTTCGCGCTTTTCAAAACGGTCACGCGCTTTATCTGATTTTTGTTTGTCTTCTTGCTCTACTCTTATTTCAGACTTAGCGATGCGATAATAGTGGACTAAAGGTATCTCACTGGGGCAAACATAGGCACAAGCTCCACATTCAATACAATCAAATAAATTATATTCTTGAGCTTTATCTAATTCTTTGGCTTTCGAATGCCAAAACAATTGTTGTGGTAACAAGCTAGCAGGACAAACATCGGCGCATGCACTGCAGCGAATACAGGCTTGTTCGTTGTTACCAGAAATTTCATTGTCAGTCGGTGCCAAAAGACAATTTGTGGTTTTTACCACGGGTACCAAATCACCGGATATACTAAAGCCCATCATTGGGCCCCCCATTATGATATTGGGTTGCTTCTGACCTGCTTGCTTATATTTACAGTGTGCCAACAGATGGGCAACAGGGCTGCCAATCAGCGCCCACATATTACCGGGGTTTTCTATTGCTTCACCCGTGACTGTTACCACGCGCTCGATGAGCGGTTTACCTGAAAAAATTGCATCTGCTATGGCAAAACAAGTGCCCACATTATGCATGATAACACCTACATCCACCGGTAGCCCCTGAGCAGGTACTTCTCGGTTGGTCAGCACTTGAATTAGTTGCTTTTCGCCGCCAGCAGGGTACTTGGTCGGCACAATACATACACGATAGTTGGAGCTTTCTCGACACGCCACTTGCAGCGCTTCTATGGCTTCAGGTTTGTTATTCTCTATACCTATCAATACTTGTTTGGGCTTAATCAGATGGCACAACACGTCGATACCTTGACGTATTTGCCACGCATGTTCGCGCATTAAACGGTCATCAGAGGTAATGTAAGGTTCACATTCGATACCGTTGATAATTAAAAAATCGACATCTTTTTTAGGCGAAGACTTAATATGGGTGGGAAAGCCAGCACCGCCCATACCACTGATTCCGGCATCACAAATAGCTGTTAATACTTGCATCTTTGGTTGGTTTTGATAATCCACTAAAGGGCTAAGTTGAGTCCATTTGTCTAGTTGGTCACTGCTTATTTCAACCGTCAACTCGGGTAAACCAGAAGGATGCGCTGACACATGTTTGTGTATTGCTGTTATTTCACCCGATGTGGAAGCGTGAATTGGGACGGCAAAAGGGTTCATGCTTTTGGTCAATGCTTGGCCTTTGAACACTTTCTGACCGACTTCAACAATTAAATGACCTTCGATACCTATATGTTGTTTAACTGGCACATAAAGGCGTTCAGGAATAGGCAATCTGACTATTGGAGTTTGGTTCGACAATGATTTGCGTTCAGCAGGAAACACGCCTCCGGGAAAGTCCCACAATTCTTCGTTGTCTAGTTTTTCAATGATGTCGTTGAAGTTATTTTGCATTATTCTTGACTAGCCTATCTGCTTTATAGGAATGGTATCGATATCCCAGCGCCAAGATGAGGCACTATTTGCCAAGGGCAACATATCGATGCAATCAACAGGGCAGGGCTCTACACATAAATCACAACCTGTGCATTCATCGACTATCACGGTATGCATCTGTTTGGCAGCACCTATTATGGCATCTACAGGACATGCCTGAATGCATTTAGTGCAACCTATACATTCGTCTTCACGAATATAGGCAACCATTTTGATATCTTCTGAGCCATGTGCTGCATCTAAAGATGTAGCTTCTACACCCATAAGGTTAGCAAGTTTTTTTATGGTGGCATCGCCACCTGGCGGGCATTTATTTATCTCGTCGCCATCAGCTATTGCTTGAGCATAAGGTTTACAACCAGGGTACCCACATTGTCCACACTGGGTTTGTGGGAGTATTTGATCTATTTGTTCAACTAAAGGGTCGCTTTCAACTTTAAATTTTACCGCAGCAAATCCAAGAATAAGTCCAAAAAATAGTGCCAACAGACCTATGGCTAGTAAGGCAGTTAAAATAGCAAATCCTAGTGACATTAAAACTTAACCAAGCCAGTAAAGCCCATGAAAGCTAAAGACATTAAACCTGCAGTGATCATACCTATAGAAGCCCCTTTAAAAGGTTTTGGTACGTCAGCAACAGCTAAACGTTCACGCATGGCTGAAAATAATATGAGTACTAAAGAGAAACCTACTGCAGCACCAAAGCCATAAATAACCGATTCAACAAAATCATGTTGCTGGTTAATATTAAGTAGTGCTACGCCTAACACCGCGCAGTTAGTGGTGATGAGTGGCAAAAAGATTCCTAACAGGCGATATAAAGTGGGGCTAGTTTTGTGTACTACCATTTCAGTGAACTGTACAACTACTGCTATCACCAGAATGAAACTCAGGGTACGTAAATAGCCGATACCAAGAGGTAATAATATATAGTGTTCGACTAGATAGCTGGAGATAGAGGCCAATGTTAGTACAAAAGTAGTGGCCATAGACATGCCAATAGCTGTTTCTAACTTACCTGATACACCCATAAATGGGCACAAGCCTAGGAATTGAACCAACACGAAGTTGTTCACCAGCACAGTGCCAATTAAAAGTAGTAAGAATTCGGTCATGTAAAGTGAATATTAGCCAAGAGTTATTAACGCATCCTTATTATCTGTATTTAAGTGACCATTAACAACTTGATATTCAAAAGTTCATTACTATATGGTGTTTATTATTGAAATAAGGATAGATAACTAAAAGTAATGAATAAGGAAATGGCTGAGTATTGAATTGGCTCCCCCTCCCCGACTCGAACAGGGGACCTGCGGATTAACAGTCCGTCGCTCTAACCAGCTGAGCTAAGGGGGAATTCAATTTCATATTAAATATTATTTTTCAAAAACATTTAATCACCAGTATAATTTGGCTCCCCCTCCCCGACTCGAACAGGGGACCTGCGGATTAACAGTCCGTCGCTCTAACCAGCTGAGCTAAGGGGGAACTTTATACTTACGTCGTAAACCTCACTTAGTTACTAACTAGGTGGCTTTTCAACGGGGCGGAATAATAATGAGCATACCGCTCGCTGTCAACAGTCAAAGTGAGGTTTTATGTATATATTTATAAACTTTCACGCAATCTGTACGTAATAACAACAGATATAAATAAACACAGTTTTATTGATTTAAAATTGTGCGATTTAAGTTTGCCAATTTAATTTTAAATCAAAGACCGTTTTTCCATTTCGTTATAGCTAATTGTTATTAATGATTTGTTGAACACTGTACGTATTGCCAGTATTTAATGAAAGTGTAACCTTTGGTAACTATGAGAAGGTTAGTGGTTACCAACCAAAATAAAAGCAGACAGTGGTGCCAATGTACGCCAATTATAGGGTCAAGGCAGTTATCCACGAAACCTGTGGATAACCTTGTGGATTAAATTCTGATAAGTAAGTTGATAATTATCGATTAAATGTCAAGAGTTGAAGTGAGCAATATTGGATTAATTTAAAAAATCATTTAAAAACAATTGGATATGGTTTTTTTTGGTTTCATCATAAAATAAAAACTTCGGTCTGAATTGTATTGAATTTCGCTTGTGTGTTGTTTTTAAAGAGAAATTAAAAATTATGCTAAAACATCCAGATTATTTTTTAAATTTTAATCGAAGGTTTTTAAAACAATCAATTTATTTTACTGTGAAGTATTGGCATAAAAGTAAAAACGTCAAAAAACAGACACTCAAGTGTATTCAAAAGCATACATCTAATGAATGTTGAGTTTGTAACAATTTCATAACATTGATAGCGGTAAATATAATAAAAGTAATATTAAAATCGCGTATTATAAGTATCTTCAAGAGCGTGCAAAAGACACTTTTACAGATTTTCAAATGTGTAAGATTAATCAAGTGACACGTGTTCCCGAGTTAGTTGACCTTTTTATCCATCAATATATTAAATTAAGAGAGAGTAATATTGACCTCAAGCACTAAAACATCGTCACCCCCTGATTTGCTTAACCAAGATATTGCTCTGACACTGCGTAAAATGACTCTACCCATGATAATTGGAATGGTGGTGCTCATGACGTTTGGGCTGGTAGATACCTTTTTTATCGGTATGTTAGGCACGCAACAACTTGCTGCTATCAGTTTTACTTTTCCAGTTACCTTTACGGTTATTAGTCTCAATATTGGGTTGGGTATTGGTACCTCGGCTATTATCGCTAAGTTGCTTGGCTCAGGGCAACAGCACCAAGCGAAGGAGACCGCAACCGGTGCATTGATGCTTGCCATGTTACTGGCGATTATTTTGGCTGTTATCGGCGTTATCACTATTGAACCAATATTTCGCTTGATGGGGGCTGACTCACTGCAGCTAGTCTTTATTAAAGAGTATATGTTGGTGTGGTACGCTGCTGGGGTCTTTTTGGCAATGCCAATGGTTGGCAACAGTGTGTTGCGCGCTTCTGGTGATACCAAAACACCTAGTTATGTGATGGCCTTTGGTGGTCTTATTAACGTGATACTGGATCCCATTCTTATATTCGGCTGGGGCCCAGTGCCTGCCCTTGGAATACAAGGTGCGGCTATCGCTACCCTTATAGCTTGGGCCGTGGGTTTGTTTTATATTTTATATATATTGGCTGTAAAGCGTAAGTTGATTGAACCTAAATTACTTAATTGGCAACAGTTAAAACGCAGTGCTGGGGGTATTTTAAAGATCGGATTACCTGCAGCGGGTGCAAACATGTTAACCCCTATTTCTGCCGGAATAGTAACAGCAATTGTTGCAGATTATGGGCCAGAAGCCGTTGCCGCATGGGGAGTCGGTGGCCGATTAGAATCTATTGCTAGTATAGTAGTATTGTCCTTATCCATGTCATTGCCACCTTTTATTAGTCAAAATTTTGGAGCGAATAAGCTTGAGCGAGTAGGGCAGGCCTATAGTTTATGTGTCAAATTTGTGATTGTATGGCAGCTGTTTATTTTCGCTATTTTGGCCCTGCTCTCAGGTGTCATTGCCGATATATTTACCGATGAGTCAAATGTTGCCTCAACCATAATAATGTTTCTAATGATTGTACCCTTAGGATATGGATTGCAAGGTGTGACTATTTTGACCAACTCATCCTTTAATGCCATGCATATGCCTATGTCAGCCCTATCATTAAATTTTATGCGTTTATTTGTGTTTTTTGTGCCTTTTTCTTTTTTAGGCAGTTATTGGTTTGATTTATCCGGACTTTTTTGGGCGGGAGCAATAGCTAACATTACCGTTGGCTGCATTGCTTTTATTTGGTGTAAAACCATCCTCGCCTCTCGATTTGAACAAAGTGTATTGAGTAAATAAGATTTATGAGTAGAGCATTTGAATTATCCTCCAGTTATTCACCGGCCGGCGACCAGCCCAGTGCGATTAAAGCGTTAGTAGAAGGCCTAGAAGATGGCCTTGCACGACAAATATTATTAGGTGTCACAGGTTCTGGTAAAACATTTACTATGGCTAATGTGATAGAGAAAGTGCAGCGTCCGACATTGATCTTGGCACACAATAAAACCCTAGCTGCACAACTTTACGGAGAAATGAAAGAGTTTTTCCCAAATAATGCAGTGGAATATTTTGTATCTTATTACGATTATTATCAGCCCGAAGCCTATGTGCCCTCGAGTGACACTTTTATTGAGAAAGACGCATCGATAAACGCACATATCGAACAAATGCGTCTATCAGCCACTAAATCTCTGATGGAAAGACGCGACGTTATTATTGTTTCTAGTGTTTCGGCTATCTATGGTTTGGGCGATCCTGAGTCTTACATGAAGATGTTGGTGCATTTTCGTCAAGGCGACATCATGAATCAGCGTGATATTTTACGTCGTCTGGTTGAAATTCAATATTCCCGTAATGATGTCGCATTTGACCGAGGCACGTTTAGGGTGCGCGGTGATGTCATTGACATATTTCCTGCTGACTCAGAGCGCCATGGTATCAGAGTAGAATTATTTGACGAAGAAGTTGAGCGCATCAGCATATTCGATCCACTTACAGGTGCTGTTGAGAAAACAGTGACGCGCGCCACTGTTTTCCCTAAAACTCATTACGTCACACCCAGAGAAAAAATCATTGATGCGATTGAACATATCAAAGTCGAACTCAAAGAAAGGCGTGAGCAACTTAAATCTGTCAATAAATTAGTCGAAGAGCAGCGAGTGTCCCAGCGCTGTCAATTTGATATGGAAATGATGCAAGAGTTAGGTTATTGCTCTGGGATTGAAAACTATTCCCGTTATTTGTCAGGCCGAGCGCCAGGAGACCCGCCGCCCACTCTGATTGATTATTTCCCAGCGGATGGCTTAATGTTTATCGATGAGTCTCACGTTACTGTGTCACAAATTGGTGCCATGTATAAAGGTGACAGATCCCGTAAAGAAACCTTAGTGGAATATGGATTCAGATTGCCATCTGCACTAGATAATAGGCCTCTAAAGTTTGAGGAGTTTGAACAAATCAGCCCGCAAACAATTTATGTTTCTGCCACACCGGGTAAATTTGAACTGGCTATTGCACCAGACGACATAGTAGAGCAACTAGTCCGTCCCACAGGTTTGCTTGATCCTGAAATAGAGATACGGCCAGTTGGCACACAAGTGGATGATTTACTTTCTGAGATCCATAAGTGTGTGGCAGTTAACGAAAGAGTGCTCGTTACTACCTTGACCAAACGTATGTCTGAAGACTTAAGTGATTATCTGGATGAGCATGGTGTAAAGGCCCGTTATTTACACTCAGATATCGACACAGTAGAGCGCATCGAAATTATACGCGATTTACGTATTGGTAAATTTGATGTGTTAGTCGGGATCAACTTGCTTCGAGAAGGTCTTGATATGCCAGAGGTGTCGTTAGTGGCTATTCTTGATGCAGATAAAGAAGGTTTTTTACGTTCTGATAAATCACTTATTCAAACCATGGGTAGGGCAGCTCGGCACATAAATGGCCGAGCAATTTTATATGCTGATAGGATCACGGGGTCGATGCAACGAGCGATTGAAGAAACAGATAGAAGGCGGGACATACAACGTGCTTACAATCTTAAACATGGTATTGTGCCTACGCAGATGAATAAACCCATCACCGACATCATGGACGTCGGCGATGGCAGCTCTGACAGTAAGGTGAAACTCAGGTTAGTGGCAGAGTCGAGCAAAAAATATAACGCGCTCAGCACACCACAACTTTTGCAAAAAATTAGCGAACTGGAAAAAGTCATGTTTAAAGCGGCTAAAGATTTAGAATTTGAAAAAGCAGCGAATTTACGTGATGACATTGAAGCCTACCGTGCTCAAATAGTGAAAAACTCTTAGCGATAGATTTTAGACTGCTAAGTGCAAGAGCTGTTGGCGCAACTCGGTTGGCGCAACTCGGTTGGCGCATAAATAGAAAAGATTATTCAGCACAGAGGTATAGGAGGGCACAGAGGATAAGAAGGGATAACAGCGCATGGTGATGTAAAATAACGAACTATGCTCAATCCCTTTTTTCGTTTTTCTCTGTGGACTTTTTTCCCTCTGTGGTTCAATATCTTTAATTTTTTTTTGTATCTTTTAGATCGCTAACATCACTGTTTTTGCAGTTCTGCTAAATTTCCATTGTAATCCGGCTACGGCTTTCCTACTATGTACTTTAGTATCAATAACTATACCTAAAAGTGGTGCTGTAATGTTAAATCGCCTTCAAGAATCCGATATCAAATTATTGCGTGTATTTTACGCTGTTGCCTCATGTAATGGCTTTACTGCTGCTGAGCCGGTGCTAAGGATGCAACGACCGAATATTAGCGCGGCTATTAAAAAGCTCGAAGAACGCTTAGATTTAGTATTATGTCATCGTGGTCGTGGTGGTTTTCAAATGACCAAAGAGGGGGAAGTAGTTTTCCAGGAAACCAAACGTATTTTCAACTCTTTTGATAACTTTGTGTTTAATCTGAAGAGTTTACACGACGATTATTCAGGCCACATCACCTTAGTGATGATGGCAGGCCTACCGCTTTCATTCCATTTAGCGGTGAGTAAAGCAGTTAAAAGCACCATGAAGAAATTCAACGATATTCACGTAAATATTCAAATTCGTTTGTATAACGAAGTTGAACATGTCGCATTATCTGGCGAATGTCATCTGGTTTTATCTACTTATGATATGGTTAAACCTGAGTCTGTTACCTTTCACCCAGTCGAAGTTTCTTGCAAGGGAAGACTTTATTGCTCACCTTCTCATGCCCTAGCAAAATATCGTGATGGTTTACCCAGCAACGTTAATATTGGAGACTACCCCGCAATTGGGATATCCGGCTTGTCCTCTGCCAATTACATTTCTGACGATACACGAATGGCTATTCAGACATTTTCTGATTCCTACGATGCCTGTCTATCTGCAATTATGACGGGTGAATACGTGGGATTATTACCTGACTACATACTCTCCAATCAAGGGGCAGGTTTAGGACTAGTGCCAGTTGGAAAAAGTTTATTTGAATTTAGCCATGAGCTCTTTGTGATGAATGGCAAGAATACCCGCTTAAATCCTGTGTTGAGGCATTTGATTAAGGAAATCAGCTACTTTATTCAGCAGGTTGATAAGTAGGCCCCTAGAGGTTATTCATCGAAACAAAATATACAGCGAAGCTACTTGCTATTTTGAGGTGACATTTAAGCAACTGAAAGTAACGAGCCGTAATTAACTAATTGTCATCTAATTTATTTCTATTGATGCCGCATTTATGCGGCTTTTTAATTAATACTCCCCTTGTTTCAAGTCATTATCTTAACTAGCCGTTGATTTTTGGCTAAGTTGTTTATCTTCTTGCGAATTAAAAAATTCGCCCGCTCGATGAAACTCTATTGCATCGTCCTGTAAAGAACCGATTTTTAGAGATAAGAAATCTAAAAAGTAATTATTAAAAAGCTTCCAAGGTTTACGATCACCTTGCTTAGGCAATAAATGAATAGACCGTTTTACATAGCCAGAAGAAAAGTCCAAAGCAAATTCTGGCTCCATATTAGGATTTTCTACTTTTGACACACAGTAGTCTTGATTTGACTCGTCCATATAATTGATTAAACGACACACATAAGCGTGTATTAAATCTGCTTTTAAGGTCCAAGATGCATTGGTATAACCCACAGTATTTGACATATTAGGCACCTCACTGACCATCATGCCCTTGTAACTAAAAGCGCTTGGGAAGTCGACCTGTTTACCATCAACAAAAACAGGTGTGTCGTTTGGGTTTTTTAACACTAAACCGGTTGCAGTAATAACAATATCCGCTTCAAGTATAACTCCCGATTTTAATTGTATGCCGTTTTCAGTAAATTGTTCAATATGATCGGTAACCACAGAGATATTGCCTTTATTAATACCTTTGAACATATCTCCGTCGGTCACTGCGCATAATCTTTCGTCCCAAGGGTTATAGCTTGGCGTAAAATGTTTTTTGACCAATGATTTATCTTTGAGTTGTGACGCCACTCCTTTGAGTAATAGTTTTTTTACCATGGCTGGGCGGGTCCGGCTTAGTTTAAAAAAAACTGCACCAAAACTAATTTTTTTGGAACGCGTTAAGGCATAAGCCAGTTTTGGTGGCAGTAACCTTTTTAAAGTATTTGCGAGTTTATCTTCACTGGGCAAATTCGCCATGTAGGTTGGCGACCGCTGGAGCATCGTGACGTGTGCCGCTTTGTCTGTCATTGCCGGTACAAGTGTAACTGCCGTTGCTCCACTTCCAATAACCACCACTTTTTTATCCGCATAATCAAAATTCGTTGGCCAAAACTGTGGATGAACCACCTGACCTTTGAAGTGTTCAATACCATCAAAATCAGGGGTATAAGCTTTATCGTAGTTGTAATAACCCGAACAACCCATTACAAAATTAGTACGCACCTGCTGAATATTGCCATCGCTTTGTTCAACATCTAATGTCCAGCGTGCCTCTTTACTAGACCAACTAGAGCTAACTAGCTTTTGTTGAAATTGAATGTGTTTCTCAATGTCATTCTCTTTAGCGGTATCTTTAACATAGTTTCGAATAGAATCACCGGGAGCAATAGACTTATCGCTTTGCCATGGTTTAAATGAATAACCTAAGGTAAACATATCAGAATCTGAGCGCACACCCGGGTAGCGAAATAGATCCCATGTGCCACCTATCTGTTCACGGCGCTCAAGAATAGTGAACGTTTTATTAGGGCAGTTTTTTTTTAAATAGTATGCAGCAGAAATACCCGACAAGCCCGCACCAACAATTACAACATCAAACTCTTGAATAGACATAAGTTACCTTTCAAATGTAATACAACTCAGCGAATACGGAAAAGTATACATTTGGCACCTTTCCGTGTTGAAAATGATAATGCTCATGTTTATTTAAGTCAAGCGACTTAAATAAAGTCGCTTGACTTAAATGTACTGTTTAGCCAAACTTGTTATAGTTGAGAATATATATAATTGTGTGTTTAAAGGCTAAAAGCACTAGCAGATGCTAATAAACGCTATTTCGAAAGCGACATAATCCTTAATTACCTTAAAGTTCCAGCGACATGAAAGGCCAAAATAACAGCATGCAATTATCTGAAAAGCACCTTATGGTGAATGTAAAAGCTGATATAAGAGAGCGCCTTCTTTTGGTAGCCATAAAGTTATTTTCAGAAAAAGGGGTCGAAGCTGTCTCTATGCGGGCAATTAACACCGCAGCGGGCACAAAAAACAAATCGGCAGTGCATTATCACTTTGGTAATAAAGACGGCATTTTAAAAGCTATCTTTGAGTGGGTTGGCAAACAAGTTGAAGTTGCAGTTCAAGATCTTTGGGTTCAAATAGAACAACGCGAAGACAAGAATGACA
>Ga0307492_10000139_pt1 | contig 32590 bp, 28 predicted proteins | sample SI3LmetaG_FD_202365 | JGI IMG/M metagenome (GOLD analysis project Ga0307492, IMG submission 202365) | Sea-ice brine microbial communities from Beaufort Sea near Barrow, Alaska, United States - SI3L | ecosystem: Environmental > Aquatic > Marine > Coastal | place: USA: Alaska | collected 2017-05-06 | reverse complement strand
TGCCATTGTATTGGCGTTTGAAAGTGGCGGTTATACCATGAAAGAAATAGGGGAGTATTTTGAAGTTCATTATTCGACGACAAGTAGGATATTAGTGCACGATAAAAGACCTGACCCTGTGAATCCATAAAGCTGTTTTTATTGGCTGTGTGAATGTTTATATTTATCTACCGTTAATGATAAATAGATAAGCCTAACTCTTCAGCTATACCTTCTATTAGCTTCATGCCGACAACAGAATTTCCGAAACTGTTCAACGGTGGGCTCCATGTACAGATAACCCCATAGTTTGGCACAATAGCAATTAACCCGCCTCCCACGCCACTTTTCGCCGGTAAACCAACAGAAAATGCAAACTCGCCTGATTGGTCGTACATTCCGCTAGTAGACAATATAGCATTAACGCGATGTGCATCTTTTGGGCTGCATATAATGTGGTTGGTTACAGGATCGACACCTTTGTTGGCTAAAAACAGTAAACTCTGCGCGAGTTGTTGGCAGCTCATTGCTACGGAACATTGCGTAAAGTAATGACTCAGCACGTCAGGAATTTCGGCTTCAATATTGCCAAAACTTTTCATTAAGTAGGCCAAGGCGGCATTACGGCTACCATGAATAAGTTCAGATTGATAAACTTGCGTGTCAACGCGAATTTTTTCATTGTTCGCAAGCTTTCTTACGACGCTTAAAAAAGCAAGTTTACTCGAAGAATAATGGCTTGTAAGTACATCAGACACTAATAAAGCGCCGGCGTTAATAACAGGATTTCGTGGTATGCCTTTCTCCCACTCTAATTGAATAATAGAATTGAAAGGCTGACCTGAAGGTTCCATTCTTACACGTTGCCATAAAGAGTCGCCGACACGATTCATCGCCATGACTAATCCAAATACTTTTGAAATACTTTGAATTGAAAAAGGGCGTTGATAATCACCCACACCGACCGTTTTTCCATCTATAGTGGCGACAGATATACCGGCTAAATCAGCTTGAACATTGGCAAGTGCAGGAATATAGTCTGCGACTTTTCCCTGAGTAAAATTATTACGTTGAGAAAGTAGCAACGCCCGAAGTTTATCTTGTAAATCAACAATATTGTTCTTCATATAAACGTTTTGATGTTAAAAGTGCAGAGTCGACTATTATGCACAAAATATAGTTGATATATAGCCTTAAAATAGACCTATACGCATTCAATTGTGTTTTTGATTTGTTATTCGCAGGAAAATTAAATCAAGACAAGCGCTCAATTGACCCATAGCGGCTATCGAGGCTGGGAGCAACAAAGCCTTGGATTATTTTAACCCGCATAAATGAGCAATAACTTAACATGTCTATGTAGTTAATTCAGGATGACTGACTTTATAAAAATAGTCCTGAGCTATATGCATATGCATGTAACTTAATGGGGGGGGACGAATGCTAGTAGATTCTTTTCTCAGTGAGAAATTATTAATTTGATATGATGTTTATAAATATGTAAAGTTTAGAGTTTTTTTGTCGCTATCCTCTCACCCATAAAATCTTTAATTAATATTTGGACGTTTTTTGAATTTTCATTCTCAACAACTTTAAAAGCTCTATTTAGATTTGGTGTAAACCAAGATTTATTGTGCGCTTTAAATATTTTTGATTGTCCTGATCGACCTGCAAAGCTATAACAAACATCAATATCACATCGTTTTAAAATTAGCTCACTACCATCTTCTAATTTATAACTCCCTAGCAATGATGCTATTTCTTGCTCACTTGCTTTCTCTTTTTTATAATGAATTCTTTCTAATGCAATTTCTTTAAGCGCCGTATCAGATTTATTCAACACCGAATTAATCCAGTCAACATATTGACTAACCCGAGTGTATTGCTTACCTGCACCATTTAAACCTTCAGGAGTATCATTGTCATTCATTTGATGAGAACTTACTCTCGCAACCTTTAAACCTTGCGCTGTTTTATAAATGCTGGGCAGCTATTGTCTCCAGCCCCGCTAATATCTTTGATTTTGTAATGGTCAAGTTTTATGGAATGATTTATTTACCTTGTTTTAGTAACGGATTTGTCTGATTAAAAAGATTGACCGATACTAAAATAATACCTTTTCTCACCACCATCATCATGTCACCTCGCGTAACCTATGCGCATCCTAAGTGAAAATTTGTAGAATAAATGAAGTGTGGTATTAATTTCATATCCAACACCAGAATAATATATTTTTTCTGTTTCTTTATAGAGATTGCCAACATCTATAAATAGTTTTCCAAAAATATTACCCAATCCAATAGGTGGTGCCATTAGCGTTTTTTCTATTCTCGCAATTGGAAAGCTGTATTCAATATTTGCGAGCTGCATGCGTCGACCGACAAATTGTGGTAAGCCGGATAGCTAACCTCTTAAAGAATATTCGCGCTTGTTGGTTTCACCTTGATTAAGAAAAATAAGTCACTGTCTTCGCCACCCAATCTAAAAGGGTTAGGTTTATCAGTTCCCCAACCTTGAACAACTCTCGATGCTAAAGAGTGCTCTTTATTAATTTGTAGAGCTCCCGCCAATCTAAAGTGTAAACATTGCCGGTAAAGTTACTGCTAAGGATATTACTATTTTCGGCCATAAATTTAATTTGTCTTCCAACGCTTTTGGCATTTGACCGGAAGAAATCTTTGCGGTTGTTAAAGGACAAACCTAAAGCAATTAATCCATCTTTAATTCGGAAGTCTGGTTGTAATTTTCTCTAGCATAAAAACCTTGCTTTAGCTTCGTTGTTGCAATTCCTGCAAATAAATCCCACTGTGATTGAATCTCTAAAATTGGCAAGTGAAAAACTATTTCTAACTGCTCTTCTATCAAGTAAGAGGATATTTTATTCACTTCAGCGGAAAAATCCAGTGAGCGGCTAATTGCAACGTTTAAGTATTGAATGTAGGCGTAACCAATCCCACCAAAAGGTGATTGTTTGTCGATATTGGTTCCGAGAGCTGCAAAATATTGATGAATACCTAACGCATCGCTATTGGTTGTTTGCACGCCGATCTCAACATCATCTTCATTACCTGCAGAAAAAGGTAACCAATAGGCCGGGGTTAAACTCGACCAATGAGAATAGTCTTGAATATCAATCGCTTCTGTAATTCCTGATGCAGCTACTTGATAACGACTGCATTCTATTAGTTTTGTAGCTTGTTTTCTCCATCTTTTAATTGATATAAATCAAAATACAAATTAAAAGAATTGCAAATGTCAGCTTGTGCAATGAGAAGACCTTCGGTTTCATGCCAGTCAAGTTTCGCGGTTATATTGATGGGCATAATTTCTGTTAATTTCCCAGAGTCTGATCGAAAAACTAACATTGTTTCTTCAAATCGATTTTTCTAACAAAATAGAGGCCATCGTTTGTTGCGACAAACTCTCTTGTTAAAAAATGGTCAAAGGTAATCTGATCTCCAGCAATTATTCCAGTTGCCTTAATCTTAGATAATTGCTCTGAATAATACTCATTCCAATAAGTAGTAAATTCATCCCACAATACATTAAGATCTTTTCCTTGAACATTTTCGGCATTTCGATTGATAAAATATGGGAGTAAATCGTTGCCATATTCATCGCTTAGCTGTGTTACTTTTTCTCTTCCATATTTGTCAGCAATGAAACGTTAAAAGTGTTCAGCATATAAATAAATTTGGTTTAACTGCCAATCTGTATTCGAAATATTTACTTAATTAATGCTTTTAAGACCATTTTCAACCTCTAGTCGCATCATCATTTGAAGTTAGAGCTTTGACCTCTGCCAATACCTTTATCAATATCCTTTTCGACATAGGTTGATAGCCCTTCTATTAACCAAGTTGGTTCAAAAGTATTTGGAAATAATAATGGAAAGCGCCCGAAAATTTTACGAATGAATTTTGGAGCACCGGAGGCCTTATCTAAATGTAAGATATGCGTATATTCATGAATGATTAAAGAGCTTAACCAAGATTGATAACCAAAGGTTGTTGATCTTGCAGGTTGAATAATTAAAGTCGATCGGTTTCTTGGGAAAGGTGTAGCGGAGCCATTGGCAAAGTCAGTCGAGTCAGTTAAGATTAAATCAGTTTTCTCAAGAGGTTGCCAGTTTAATTGTATTGTTAATAGGTCATGAGTTTTTTCTGCTAAATGTGCGGCTTTTATTGCAATAGATTGATGCTTTAAATCAAAGTGTATTTTGAAGTGAGAAGTTTCAAGAGTTTTCCAATTGAGTGCTGGGTCATTTCCAAAGGTTTGCTGAGATAAGCTGATAGAAAAGATTAGAACAATCGCGAAAGAACAACGTTTAAGAAAAATACTAATTTTGAACTGAACATGGATACAATCCCTAAAACTACAGACTCTAATATCTATGGAGTCTAAGCGCTAAAAGTCATACAGATCAAGCAAAAACTATTTATCAACAAGAGTTTCTAAAGTTAATGGAGGAAGGGTCATGGATCATTACAAACGCTATTAAATTTTTTTTACTATCTTGTGAAAATATTGTCTTGATTTACTGAATGCCGAAAGGTATTTCAGTTTATCTTAAAGAAATCTGCTTCGTATGTTAAAAACGAACAAAAACAGCAACTCTAAAATGTGCCAGAAACTGATAACTTGTATTCAGGCTTTCGATGACGATAAGAAATTTCCGTACTTGCTAAAGGTAAGCTACGGTCACCGCCATGAATAAATCTTGAACGAGTATAATCTCCAGTGTTTAAATGTGAGACTTCAAGTTGTATTTTTACGCCCAAGTATCGGCTAGTTTCTACAAAAACTTTAAAACGATCATTGCCGCTAAAAGTCACTCGTTCATTGACTCTATGATTGGTATCTGTAAATACGCCTTCATATTCAATGCCCCATGCTATTTTTGCTTTAACTAAATCCTGTCGTAGTTCAAAAGATAACCAGTCGTGAATGTAGCCATTAGTGATTCGGTTGGCATGGGTGACAGGATCAAAAAATTCGGAATCTGTGTATATATGCGATATTTCAATTAAACCATTATCTAAAATCCAATCAAGAGGTAAGGTTAAATCTGTTTCTATTCCCCATAACCGAGAATTGCCAGCATTCCCAAGTCCTTGCTCTGGTTCTTCTCCTTCAGATGGTAAAATAATTTGTTCAAGAATATCACCTCGCCATTGATGGAATACTTTAAATCTTAAACTACCTCGTTCTTTGAAACTCCAATCATAATTGACAGAAAGCTCGTCTCTTGTATCGGGCGATAGGTCGGGATTACCTGAAAATATATTACCGTCCGCTACATTATTACTATCGGCAAAATCGCCCAAATCTAATTGACCAACCTTTCTTTCTGCGGAAACAGCTAACTGATTATTATTATTAATCTTATAATTTGCAATTAAACGAGGTTTTATAAATTGAAAAATTTGTTTATTTGCAGAATCACCTGAAACTTCGATTTGTGAAAACTCGCTAGTGATGCTGCCTTCTATTGATAGATCTTTTGATGCTTCGTAAGTAAAACTTGCAAAAATTTCGCTACGTAATTCTTCTACATTTACGTTTTTAATACTTCCAGAATTGTTGGTTAGACTAGATAGTTTATTTCTCGCGATTTCTATACCGTATTCAGGTTTAAAGGTATCTTTCCCAGTGAACCCATTAGTAGCTCGAAATATCGTTTCACTTTCATTTGAGTCCTGTGAAAAATTACTGCTAAATGTATCCAAGTCTAGAAAATTTTCCAAGTTCACTTCGTTTTCATAATATCGGTCCTCGGTAACACTTAAACCAATGAGGTGCAATTTCCATTCACTCGAGGTTTCCACCCAATCAATGCTAAATTCTGACAAATTGAACTCACTGTTTTCCGCAATCTTTAGATGTAGGTCTTCGCTTCCTTGATCTGGTTGGCGAGCTTCAAAAATTTCTCGATTAGTATCGAATTTACCTTCATCTGCGCCTAGTCGTGTATTTAATGTTAAAAGACCGTCCGCTATTTTAAGAGCGCCTTCGCCATTTACAAAAATCCATTTATTCCGATGAACAAGAGTTTCATCGGAAGCTGTTTCTAGCGTGCCATTTGCTTCTCGCTTTTCGATTAATGCTTTTCTATAGCCGGGAAATCCACCCATATCAATATCAAAAGCAGTTTTCCAGTCACCAATATTGGTATTTATCGCGGCTTCAATATTTGGAATGTTCCTACCATCTGGTGCGCGCCTCACTTTTGTTGCCCAGCTGGCGCTTGATGTGTCTACTTTTCTAACAACATTAGCAATAATGGATTGCCCCGAAGTTTCCCCTGCGCTTACACCACCTCTTAAAATTTCAATGTAGGCGACCTGAGCTGCGGGTATACGATTTAAAGCGCCCGATAACCCCCCAGATTTACTCGTCGGTCTTGCGCCGTCAATTAAAACGTTTCCGGCGTTACCACCAAAACCTCGATTATTTTCGCCTTGATCAAATTTAAAACCTGGGAGCCTTTCTATCATTTGTAATGCATTTTGTGGTAAATACTGGTGAAAAAAACTGGCAGGGTATTTATCTGCTGATTCTCTTGCATTGGTATTTGCGCTTTGAAAAATGAATAGACAGGCTATAAAAAAGCAATTTAATTTTGTGTGAAGCATCTAATAGTGGCTCATATACTTGAGAAATTAATGATCGATATAGTATAGACAGATGATTTTTAAATTCACTATTAAAGTTGTAACAGGATTGTTCTGATTGTGTATTTAGAGTTATAAGTAAAGATATGGGCATAGGTATAAATATAAGTATCAGTTTATTAATATTGGATCTGATGAGAAAAATGTCCAATTTAAAAGTGTTGCCAATACTGTTCCGGACAGACACTGCTAAAGAGCCATTCACTTCAATTTAAGCGGCACAATGATAATCTCAAATCCTTGGTCAAGCTATCCCGCTTATATCAATCAAAGCAAACCGGAAGATTGGCTGTTTCGCGATAAAACCTATCAAATGTTAGGTCATCATCATCGTTACAAAGGTTACCTTAACTATGTTTAAAAGGGCATTGATGAAGACATTAAACGATTTTATAGTAAAGGTAACCTATTAGCAGTGCTAGGTGATAAATAGTTTAGAGCCGAGCCAGAAGAAGAAAACGATGGAGTCGATATCATAAAACTTCGTTAAGCACTCGAAGATAAACCCAACCTTGATGAGTTAATGGTTTATATTGAAAAAGTCACAGGGCAAAAGCAACGTGATTCACGCCAGCGCTCCAATGGCAAACTAAACAACTTACCCTATCGCGCTTTTGCTATTTATGCGTGCCATCGGCATAGTCAAGCCGGTCATAATGAGATTGCAAAGCATTTTGGATTAACGCATCGAGACAGTATTTCAGCACCATTGACCCGAATCCGAAAAGAGCTCAATGATAATCAGTGGACAAATGAAGCTAGTCAATTAGAAAAGCAGTTGTTTATTGTATAATGAGCCTGACCCCTGCTTTTTCTTTTTGGATGTTCTGTAATACTGCAAGTGGTGCTAATGCCAGTGCTGTTCTCTATAGTTTAATTGAAACGGCTAAAGCCAATGGACTCACACCGTTTAATTGTCTGATGTTATTACTTGAATAGTTACCAAAACAACCAGACGACTTAGATTATTTAATGTCTTGGAATGTTAAGCTAGAGGACACCATTTAAAAAGCTAGGTGTTGATCTCCGGACACTTAAGCTTTAGGTGCTTCTTTTTCTACTATAAATTAAACAACAATCAAGTCAATTTGTTCTGACTCCGTTTGAATTAAAACTTACTCGCCTAGACCGCCATTGATAACGTCAGCTTCTTCTTGAGTACCTGGCCGTGTGTCTGATAAACGGAAGCCATTAGCTAAATTGCCATCGTGACAATCGAGGCCTTGCTTAAGACAATTATCTAGGAGCATTTGCATCAACTCAGGATGCCAGCCATTCATCCAATCAGCGTGTATAGACATTCCACCATTATTACTCTCATCGGCGTCATACATATCAGAAGCGAGTTTCCAGTTAGCTGAAGACAAAGTTTCAGGGTCGTAAACATCTGCGCTAACCCTATAGCCAAAATGATAACTTGGTCTTACGAGCGCTACAGGGTGGCTGGCGGGGCAAACCGTTTCACCGGGAGCGATCGTCTCAGGATATGCCATATGGCTTTTGTGATTCGCAGAATCTAAGTTGACGCCATCCCAGCAGCTGGGGAAAATTATATCCTGACGTACCATATCACCTGCTTCACAACTAGGAATACCCGGGGTATACAGTAGTACCTCATCATTATCGGCAGCGTCCCAACTTTGGCAATGCCAGCGAACGATCGACGTATTTTGTTTTTGGCCCGGTTGACCCATATGACTACCGGCTATAATGCGCATGCCAAGCGGTATTGGCTGAATTGATTCTAGATCACTAACTGCAGCCACATAGTAAAAGAGTTCATGTGACTCATTAGCATCACCGGTTATCCCTGATACCGCCTTCCACGCTGGCTGGCCGCTGGCATCTAGGAGTCGCTGTCCAGTTTGGGGATCAAATGAAGGTGCTAATACACTAGGCATCCAATAGGCGGATAAGTTGAGCAGATTACCTTGGCAAGTTGACTCACCCGTTGTGAACAAGCTTTCATCCGTGGTGTTATGATCAACGAGGGTATTTCCGTAAAAACGATGCAAGTGGGCGGCACCTTCTTCGCCAGGGAAGACGATAGGGTCGTTGTAGCTAGAATGAGCGAAGTCACAATTCACTCTGAATATTCCGCGCCAACCAAGGTCATCTGCAGAGTCAGGATAAACAGGCTCTGGAATTAAATCAGCATGATGTGGCTCAGTATTATTTGGCTCAGTCACGCTGATCGTATTCCAACTGTAAACCCCTTCAATGCCCTCGGCACCAATAGCGTCGGATCCTTTAACGCTAAATGTTTGAGCCCCGACGGATAATGGCATCAACGTGATGGGTGATTCACAGGGACTGAAATCATTGTAATTCAATGCACATGAATAGCTCACTCCGTCTTCAGCGCTGAATTCGAATTTAGCATAAACATTGTAATCTTCTGGTGGAGGCGTTTTAGTAAAAACGATGTCTAAGTTACTTGCAGTATTATTTTCTTCTTCAATACTCGACGTTGAGCCTCCGCCACAGCTAACTATTGTTAATAGAACAGAACTCGCTATTGCGAAATGGATACTTGAATTGGCTAACGTCTTAATTCGATTCATCAGATGGTATTCCTTATTTTAAGTAATAAAAGAGTTTGTGGTGTGAATAAAAGATATAACGTTCCAAACGGATTTAGGTTGACAAAAAGATCAAGGGGGTCAGAGAACTTTAACGATAAAATTTTAACTATAGCTTCGTTCGTCGATCTCTTTCCCAAGGTTTGGGAATAAGCGTTAGGCCAGTTTATAGTTCTAATTGACGTTTAAAACCCTCAGTTCCTAGAACTTTTGTACCGTTAACTGCCCCTCTAATTTCTTGGAGTTTAAAGTGAGGGGTCTCCTAATTAAAAAGAGCGGGGTAGCGTTTGGCCCTTAGCCCTTAAAGGGTTCATTTCGATATAGGACTGATGATTAACAAATAGAGATCACTTTCTACCAAAGATGCTTTAAAGCGGTCTTCCCAAAGTGTGCCGAACGGTAGTGTTGCTTATTAAAATACCTTACATCGTCGAGGCCTAAGGCTTGCATCATTTGACTAGCACCGTTTTCAGTGCTTGGCGTTACAAGTGAACGTGGTTGGTCATTAATACATAGCCGTGAATAGCCCGCTGAAACTGAACGGCATATTCTCTTAGTTTATCAATATAATCGACATAATCATTGTCTCAATTGAAAAAGGGGTGTCGGTTGTTACGTCTTTGAATGATGTGCAGAGGGATGTCAGGTAAACAGATTTGGGGTTGTTTTTTAAGACAGTATCTGACCCCCCTTGCTTTAAACTTCAAACGCATAAAACGTGTGAGAGAACAAGGTTTGTGTGTTTAATTGTTGCGGATATTAAGGATCAAATAACTCCACTCTATTGCGGCCTAATTTTTTTGCTTTGTACATGGCTTTGTCGGCATGTTCAATAATATCGTAAACATCTTCATTGTTGTTAAGTTGCGCCGCACCGATACTTAAAGTGCAACTATCGATAGTTTCTTGACTTTTTCGTTTCTTGATATGTAGTTGTTCTATAATCAAGCGAAGTTTTTCGGCTATTTTTAAGGAATCTTTTAGATTGGTATTCATTAATAGCATGATGAACTCTTCACCACCTACTCGCGCGATAATATCGATACCTTTAATATTTTTTTTAAGACTATTTGATACTGCTTTTAGAACACTATCACCTACAAGATGGCCATATTTGTCATTAAATTCTTTAAATTTATCAATGTCTGCGACTAATACAGCTATTGGAAAATTATCATTAATCATTTCTACTTTGGCATAAGCGTCATTTAATCCTGTTCGATTCAAAACGCCTGTTAAATTGTCTTTATGTGCTAGCTCTTTCATTTGCAAATGCTTGTCTTTTAGTTGCTCTATTTGTAGGTGAGTGTCTGCCAGCTTATTTGCCATTTCTTTAGCGTACAAGTGAACCGATTCAGTTTCTTTAATGAGCAGAGTTGTCGTGTTTAAAACATCTGCGCCTGAGTCAGGATCTAAGAAAGGGCGTATTTCTTTTAGATAATTAGCATAATCTGCAATTTGATCCCGGCCTTTATTGACCGATGATGATGTTGATGCTACTAATTGATGAAAACGTTGGGCAAACTTTCGTAACTCTTTTTTTTGAGGTTGCGCAATAAGATCATAATAGATGTTTTGAACATCTTTGAGTACTTTTTCACGATCACCTTTATTTAACTCTATTTGTTTTTTTAATGAAACGCTAGAGTCTTCACAGAGTTCATAAGCAACATGGTAACATGCTGGAATATTAGGAATCTCTAGATCTCTTAAAACCATTAGAGCTTGACGAGAAACCTTACCGGATGTAGTCATCAATTTTTGATATTGAAAATCGTTCACTAAATGTCCTTTTAATCTTATTTATAATAAATAGGATAGTCTTAATGAGCTTCTTATAACATATAGTCAGTGAGTCTGACTTTCATAGAAGTATGAAGCGCAATAAAAAACGTTAGCCTTTAATAATATTAGTACATATATCATAATTTTTATTAAAAAACTCAGATATCAAACTTGTTTCTTGATTTTGCTAAGGCATTAGCTATTATTAAGGTATGCGCGAGTCAGAGCTAGACCAGATAATAAATACTGAACAAATAAAGAGTGTTAAAATTGTAACGGTTAAAATGGATGAGCCATTAAAAAAGGTTAACCAAATTTTTGATAAAACACATTTTCATCATTTGCTGGTGGTTGATGGTAACAAATTACATGGTGTTATATCGGATAGAGATTTACTTGAGGCTATAAGTCCTAATGTTGATAGTGTTTCGGAAACTGAAAGATAGAGCCTACCTCAATAAGAAAGTACATCACACAGTGTCTAGAAAACCGATAACGCTTTAAAAAGGTGCTAATATTTATGAAGCAATTAGTGTTTTTAATAGTACAAAAATATCATGTATACCTGTCGTGAATGAAAGTTTTCAACCGATTGGAATTATTAGTTGGAGAGATATATTGAAAAACTGGAGCTAATTAGAAAGTGATTTTAACGATTGTAATTCTTTTAATTATCGAGCAGCTCTATCCAATGTTTTACGGGTGTTTTAGTGCCTTTAGAAAGATGCATTAAACAACCAATATTGGCTGTAACGATCACGTCAGGTTTTGACACTGATAAATTTCTAATTTTATTGTCTCTCAGTTTTTTTGATATTTTCTGCTGAAAAATTGAGTAGCTACCTGCTGACCCACAGCATAAATGTTCATCTATTACCGGAGCGATTTGATAGCCTAGTTTAGCTAGCAATGCTTCAACTAAACCTGGCAATTTTTGACCATGTTGTAAAGTACAAGGGGCGTGGTAAGAAATATCGATTTGCTCGGGTCTGAGTTTTGTTAGATCTTTTTCTGACAGATATTCAGCAATATCTTTGGTACTCTGAGAAACTATAACCGATTTTTTATAATAGGGATCTTCAGTCTCAAATAATGATGGATAATCTTTTACCATGAGACCACAACCGCTCGCATTCGAAATGATTGCATCTAAACCACCTTCAAGAAGTTTATGCCAATTATCGATATTTATTCTAATTTTATTGAGTGCAGTTTCTTGCGCTGATAAATGCTGATCCAGCGCTCCGCAACATTCTGATTGCTTAGTTTCAATGGTTTTAATACCGAGTTTAGCTAATACATTTTTTGTGACGTGGTTAATGTTGGGTGCAAGGCTGGGTTGAACACAACCTGCTAAAAGTAATACTCGGCTTTTTATCTCGCTAGCTTTTATGACTGATGACTGGACATTTGAATGTCTGAACATGCGCCCAAAAATATTAAATAGTTTAGGCGTGGTTAATGTTAAGCGAACAACGTGACGAAATATTTTTTGCCATAAAGCTCGTTTTTTTTCTACAAACTCTCTGCCTATATCGGCTAATTCACCATACTTAACGCCTGATGGACAAGTTGATTCACAAGCGCGACAAGTTAAACACTTATCGAGGTGTTGGATGCTTGCACTATCAAACTGATTACCTTCTAATGCAGACCTAATCAAATAAATGCGTCCGCGTGGAGAATCTAACTCATTGCCTGTTAACTGATAGGTAGGGCAGGTCGCTAAGCAAAATCCACAATGCACACAAGACTTAATAATTTTATCGGCTTTTCGTCCTTTATTAGTGAAAATAACTTCTTCTGACAATTTTGTTGGCATTAAATAAAGTTCTCTAGATGAATCTTCCAAGTGGATCAAAAATATTCTTTATTCCTAGTTCCAATTTAGTTTTAACGACAGAAGGCTTATTTATTTTTGTACTTGTCTTTAAAAGCGATTGTTGAGTGATGCTTTTCATATGATTTTGTGGAATTATCTTAAAACTTATTTCACAAATGACCGCCACTTTACCTTTTGAACCCACTAACAATCTTGCAACATCATAGCCTGCAACATTTTTCATTACTTGACCACCAAAAATTAATATTCTACCTTGCCCATCAATAATTTTTATTCCTAGTACCGCATCTCGGAGAGCTGCAGTACCAATGGCATAAGCACCGCCGATCGTCGCCTTTTTGCGATGTTGGAGTATAAATGGGGTTGTCTGTTCAAACTCTGACAAGGTTTTATTAAGTTGCTCAATGGTTGTTCCCGCTTTTACCGTAATGACTAATTCGTCTGGATGATACTCAATCACGCCAGTGTATTGTGACATATCTAATAAGCAGCAAGAATCTTCAGAATCATTTATTCTAACTTGACTGTTACCGCCAATTATTTTCAGTTGTTTTGCCTGTAAAACCTGTTGTTGGATCTGCTCTAAGTGGATCACTAAAACCGCTCCAATTCAGGGTGAGGTAATTGACCTTTGTGAACGTGCATACCACCAAGTTCCGCACAACGATGCAATGTTGGAACTGCTTTACCGGGGTTAAGTAATGAATCGGGATCAAAAACAGCTTTTATTTGATGAAGTATTTCTAACTCTTCTGGCGGAAATTGATAACACATAGCATCCAGTTTTTCGAGACCTACACCATGCTCTCCGGTAATCGTACCGCCAACATCAACACAGATTTTGAGTATATCAATTCCAAACTTTTCTGTTTTAATTAACTCACCTTCTTTGTCTGCATTATAAAGAATCAAGGGGTGTAAATTGCCATCGCCCGCATGAAAAACATTAGCCACTCTTAATTCATAATGGTTTGATAATTCGCTGATTTTTTCTAACACTTCGGCCAAATATCGTTTGGGTATAGTCCCGTCCATACAATAATAATCAGGTGATAGCCGTCCCGCCGCGGGAAAGGCAGATTTACGTCCTTTCCAAAATAATAAACGTTGTTGTTCATTTTCTGAAACTTGTAAGCTGGTTGCGTTACTGAGGACCTTTTGCACTTTTGCCAATTCATTTTCTACATCGTGAATGCTTCCATCAAGCTCGCATAATAACAAAGCTTTTGCGTTTCTAGGGTAGCCAGCTTTTACAAAATCTTCGGCACTATTGATGGCAAAGTCATCCATCATTTCTAAACCAGCAGGGATAATTCCCGCAGTGATTATTTTTGAAACGGCATTAGCGCAATCTTTAACGTTGTTAAATCCAGCTAAAACAACACGTGCTAATTCGGGTTTTGGTAGTAGTTTTACGGTGACTTCGGTGATGATACCTAATAATCCTTCTGAACCATTCATGAGTGCTAGTAATCCTAAGTCATCGTCATCTCGATGTAGCGTTAATTCATCGCCATCTATCGTTAGCATTTTTATGCTGATCACATTATGTACGGTTAAACCATATTTTAAACAATGCACACCGCCTGAATTTTCTGCCACATTACCGCCAATCGTACAGGCAATTTGAGACGATGGATCAGGGGCGTAATAAAGACCATGTTTAGCAACCGCTTCACTTATCGCGATATTTCTAACGCCGGGTTCTACTACGGCATAACGTTCTTTGAGGTTAATTGATTTAATTTTAGTTAATTTAGATAAGCCTAAAACCACGCTATCTTTTATAGGAACTGCTCCGCCAGAAAGGCCAGTCCCAGCTCCGCGTGTGACAATAGGTGTTTGATGTTTTTTACAAATAGAAATGACTTTTTTTATTTGCTCAATATTGTTTGGCAATACAACTGCCAACGGTTTTTGCTTAAAAATAGTAAGTCCATCACATTCAAACGGTCGAGTGGCTTCATTTCCACTTAGAACTGAATGTTTAGGGAGTTGTTTGGATAATTCTTGAACAATTTGCATAGGTCTTATTATAATATACCCATCCCACCTCAAGATACAGGTTTCAGTGTTCAGCTAGGAGATTTGAACAATCCACAAGTCGAAGGGAATGGCTAGTCCTTTCCAAGGTTTGTAACGCGGTTCAATTTTTCTAGCTGAGCACCCGGAGGGCAAGGCTATAAACAACCATCTTTTTCGTTAAGTAATTTTCAGCTAGAATGACTAGCCCAAAAATTACTTGCCTCAAATATGGCTGTTTCTAGCCTTGCTGAAACATGCATCTTTATGTGGGATGGTTATGATCATTTCAATTAGCTAGATGAAGTCAAAAGTCGTTATATTAATAATTTTACTAAATTAGGAAGAAGTAAAAATATGAAATCATTTAATCCTCCTGTTCGTACTTTAATGGGGCCTGGTCCCTCTGATGTTCACCCGCGAGTTCTTCAAGCAATGGCAAGGCCTACCATTGGACATCTTGATCCTGCTTTTGTAGTGATGATGGATGAAACTAAAGAAGCCTTGCAATATGCCTTTAAAACAGAAAATGAGCTAACTATGCCTGTTTCTGCACCGGGTTCTGCGGGAATGGAGACTTGTTTTGCTAATTTAATGGAACCAGGTGACAAAGTCATTGTGTGTATCAATGGTGTTTTTGGTAACCGCATGAAAGAAAATGTCACTCGGCTAGGTGGTGAAGCCGTTGTTGTAGAAGATAGCTGGGGTGAAGCTGTCTCGGCTGATAAATTGGAACAAGCATTAAAAGATCATCCTGATGCCAAAATTGTCGCTTTTGTACACGCTGAAACATCAACCGGCGCACAATCTGATGCAAAAAAACTCTGCGCACTCGCACATCAATATGATTGTATCAATATCGTTGATGCTGTGACTTCATTAGCCGGTTCAGAGTTGCATGTAGATGAGTGGGAGATTGACGCGATTTATTCTGGAACACAAAAATGTTTATCTGCACCGCCGGGGATTTCACCAATTAGTTTTAGTGAGCGAGCCATTAAAAAATTAACCAATCGTAACACACCCGTCTCTAGCTGGTTTTTAGATCTTAATCTTGTCATGGGTTATTGGGGGAAAGGTGCAAAGCGTGCTTACCATCACACCGCACCAGTCAACACACTTTACGGACTACATGAATCTTTAGTGATGCTATATGAAGAAGGGTTAGAAAACTCATGGGCTCGACATCAAACAAATCATCAGTTATTAAAAACTAGTTTGGAGTCCTTAGGCATTGGTTTTTTAGTGAATGAACAAGATCGATTAGCCCAGCTTAACTCAGTCATCATTCCGGATGGTGTAGATGAGGTTAAAATTCGTTCTACGTTATTGAACGATTATAACCTTGAAATTGGAGCTGGTTTAGGTGCGTTAGCGGGCAAAGTTTGGAGAATTGGATTGATGGGAAATTCATCAAAGCGAGAAAATGTCTTGTTGTGTACTGCTGCGCTTAGAGAGATTATTTAATATTTCTCAACATTTATTTTGATTTTAAATTAGAGGTGTAAAAATCATGCGAGCTTATGAACGGAATAGAAACATGGTCATAATGCAGATGGATTGAGGCACAGAAGCATATCGGCAACGTCTTTGATTTGATCTAATTTAATGTTTTAAACTTATTCACTCAAGATGAAACAGGAGGTGTAACCCTTAGTTCCAATGCCAGCCTTGCCCCATCGCTGCCAACGTTTAACATACTGACCTAAGGCTAAAGTCATCTCATCTGAGGTGGCTTTTTTTTTGCTTAGTTGCTCAGGGTCTGCCCCTCTTTATGGGTATAAAGCTGCCTGTAACGCAAAACGTGTTTTTCTACTTTTAGTTTGTTTAATATCTGGTTCAATTGTTTAACGGCTTTGCGGTTCTGCCATCGGGTTTTAGTCAGGATTAAAATATCGTCCATGTAGCGGACGTAATAAAAATCCTTATCGGTGAAATGGTCTTTAAATACAACGCACCCAATATTGGACTTAACGGGAGCATACACAGACATTCAACTTTAGGATATTTTTTACGATAAAACAGACAAACACCTGAGCCACCAATTAAATTGGTGATTGAGCAACTACTTATTTAAAATTTTACAGTTAAGACTCCTTTTACCTCAAACAAGCTAAACTTCTGAATTTCTAATCAATGAGTTTTTTTGCTGCTTCAAAACCTTAAACCAAACTCAGTAATAACATAACGTTGTAACTGACTATTGGATTTATTGGACTATTTCATAGAGGTAAATAATGTACTGAAGATTTTACATTCTTCTGTCGAATACTCGTATAATGACAACACAAAACAGAAAGAGCCGAGTAACCTATGAAAAAGCGTTTTATCCAGTCCCCTAGCCAATTTGAAATTCAAATTGACGCCGTTGTTGAAGAATTCTTAGATTGGAAAGATGTCTATGCGAGTAAAATTCCTGACGATCATGTTGGCGTAGTTATATTTGCTGCGAACGATGAAGGCGATGTAGTTATCGATTGGCGTATAGAGGTTAAAGGTATTAAATTAAAAACGAAAAGCTTTTTTGATAAAGGAGAGGCAGTAGGTATGAAAGGGCAGGTGGTTTGGGTTGACGAAAACTAGAGTGGTTTTATGCGAAAAGTATATACCCATACGATTTAAAAAATCATATCCCTAATAGGTGTTTACCAATAATAGTTTTTTCTGGTAACTCGTTGAGCTATTTATTTGGCTCGCTATCACTTTAGCAATATTAGTTTAGCTCACAAGTGTTCTAGTAAATAATCTACTGATAATCTTATTTTTGGAGAAAATTTCCGATTTTGAGGATATAAAGCCCAAATTCCTTCGTCAGGCTCTCTATATTTGTTAAGTAAAGTGATTAACGCTCCATTTTCTATATGGTACTTTATGTAATAATCAGGTAATTGCACAATACCAAGCCCCCTTCAGTGCCGCGTCAACTAAACTAAAACCATTGTTGTAACGTAACTTTCCAGTCACACGGATATTTTTCGTTCTACCGGACTCCCTAAAGCGCTAATAATCAAGAGTTCCTAGCAAACCGCTATGTTTATTAAGCTCCTATAGGGTATGAGGGTTGCCATGCCGGTTTAAATAAGCTGGTGACGCACAAACATATTTTTTCCTCTGCCCTAACTTTTTTGCCATCATGCAAGAGTCACTTAATTAACCAAGACGAATCGCAAGATCGTAGCCTTCATCAATTAAGTCAACTTGCTGATTACTTAGGTAAGCAAAAACACTGACTTCTGGATATAATTTAATAAAATCATTAATTAACGGTATTATATATTGCTCGCCGTAGGTTACTGGAACGGTGAGTTTAATTTTTCCTTGAGGCCTTGATTGTAAATTAGTCATCGCTTTTTCAGCGGTATCTAGATCATCAAGTACATTACGGCAGTGTTGATAAAAAAACATGCCCTTCCTCAGTGGGTGATACCTTACAGGTTGTGCGATAAAAAAATTTAATGTTAGCTCGCTTTTCTAACCCACTAATCTGACGGCTAACTTGCGCTGTTGAAATAGCTAAATGTAAAAGTAATTTACCCAAATTCTATCTTATCATTATTTTAGAAACAGGTATAATAGTTCGCATAAGCACGATCAGATTGTAATAATTTTATTAGAATAGACTGTATTGTGATCAAAACTTTCGACTTACAAAAACCAATAAAGCACTATTAACTGAGTACTGGGAATCTATATGTCAGACCAATTCATTAAATCAAAAGCCGCTATAGCATGGGGTCCCAAACAGCCATTATCTATCGAAGAAGTGGATGTCATGCTGCCTCGTAAAGGTGAAGTGTTAGTAAAGGTTATTGCATCAGGCGTATGTCATACCGATGCATTTACCTTATCAGGTGATGATCTAGAAGGAATTTTTCCAGTTATTTTAGGGCATGAAGGTGGCGGTATTGTAGAGCAAGTTGGTGAAGGTGTAACGAGTGTTAAGGTGGGTGACCATGTTATCCCTTTATACACACCAGAGTGTCGTGAGTGTAAATTCTGTTTGTCAGGTAAAACTAACCTTTGTCAAAAAATTCGTGAAACTCAAGGTAAGGGCTTAATGCCAGACGGCACTACGCGTTTTTATAAAGACGGTCAGCCAATCTTCCACTATATGGGTTGTTCAACGTTTTCTGAATACACCGTATTACCCGAAATATCGTTAGCTAAAGTCAATAAAGAGGCACCATTGGAAGAAGTTTGTTTATTAGGTTGTGGTGTTACTACTGGTATGGGCGCAGTTATGAATACTGCAAAAGTTGAGGAAGGTGCAACCGTTGCTATTTTTGGTCTTGGTGGAGTTGGTCTTTCCGCTGTAATTGGAGCAACCATGGCAAAAGCAAGTCGAATAATTGCCATTGATATTAACGAAAGTAAATTTGAATTAGCCAAAAAATTAGGCGCCACTGATTTTATTAACCCAAAAGATTACGACAAACCCATTCAAGATGTCATTGTTGAATTAACCGATGGCGGTGTTGATTACTCATTTGAATGTATTGGCAACGTTAACCTGATGCGCTCTGCTTTAGAGTGTTGTCATAAAGGTTGGGGCGAATCAGTAATTATTGGCGTTGCCGGTGCAGGGCAAGAAATTTCAACTCGTCCATTTCAATTAGTGACCGGTAGAGTATGGCGTGGCTCAGCTTTTGGCGGTGTTAAAGGACGTACTGAATTGCCTGATTACGTAGAGCGTTATTTAGCGGGTGAATTCAAGTTAAGCGATTTTATTACTCATACCATGGGTTTGGAAGATATCAATCAATCATTTGAGTTAATGCATAAGGGCGAAAGTATTCGCACCGTTATTCATTTTGACAAGTAATCGTTGTTCCGATTTCTCACTTTACTAGAAGTGAAGTGAGGAGCGTTTTGAGGTTTTACCATGACAATTGAAAATTTAAGTGTAAACAAGAGCTTTGGCGGATGGCATAAACAATATAGACATCACTCGAAAGTATTAAACTGCAAGATGCGGTTTGCTATTTATTTGCCGCCACAGGCATCAAACGGGAAAAAAGTTCCTGTGTTGTACTGGCTTTCCGGGCTAACTTGCAGCGATGAAAACTTCATGCAAAAAGCAGGAGCTCTAAGGGTTGCTGCCGAGTTGGGAATTGCTATCGTGGCACTAGATACTAGTCCACGCGGTGAAGGAGTTGCTGACTCTGAAGACTACGATTTGGGCCAAGGTGCAGGTTTTTACGTGAATGCCACCCAAGCACCTTGGAATCGACATTACCATATGTACGATTATGTGGTTAACGAACTACCTCAGATAATAGAATCAACATTTCCAGTATCTAATAGTCGTGCGATTGCCGGACATTCGATGGGCGGGCACGGCGCGCTAACTATTGGTATGCTCAATCCTGAACGTTACAGCTCAATATCGGCATTTAGCCCCATTAGTAATCCGATGGACTGCCCCTGGGGGCAAAAAGCCTTTAGTGCTTATCTCGGTAAAGATAAAGCAAGCTGGCACAACCATGATGCCAGTGAGCTAATGCGGCAGGCAAAACGGTTTGTTCCAATTAAAGTTGATCAGGGTTCGTCTGATGATTTTATGATAGAGCAATTAAAGCCAGAAGCCTTAGAAGCGGCAGCAAAAGTCAGTGGCTACCCCATGGAATTAAACATTCATGAAGGTTATGATCATAGCTACTACTTTATTGCTAACTTTATTGAAGAGCACTTACGTTTTCATGCCTGTCACCTAAATGGCATCACCTAAATGGCTGCAAAGTTGCGATGCTTCTCATTAAGGAGGATTTACCTGCGCCATTTGGACCTAATAGTCCAAACATGCCTTTTGGCACATAAAGGTTAATGCCATTAAGCGCTTTAAAACTGACCTGGTCACCCCGCTGTTTATCGTCAACGAGTAATATAGGCATTAATTATTAGGGTAAATAATTAATGCCTAACCTGTCGGTTATTGTTTAAAGATGTTCTTTCAAAAATTTAATATACGCTTCTGATGCTGTTACACGGTTAGCCTTTTTCCTAAATCCATGACCTTCGTCAGGAAATAAAACGTATTCGACAAATACGCCGTTCTCTCGAATCGCGGCTACCATCTCATCACTTTCAACTTGCAATACTCGTGGGTCATTTGCGCCTTGTACAACCAGTACCGGATTCTTTATTTTATCCGCATGAAACAGAGGAGAAATCGCATGATGTCGATCTGAATCGGTGGCGGGGTCACCCATTTCATCGTATAGTGATTTTTTGAATGCTTCCCACCAAGGTGGAATATTCTTGAGTGTTCTTTGCCAATTAGTCACTCCAAAAATATCGATGCCTACTTTAAATTCATCGGTAAAGGCCATAGCCGCCATAGTCATATAACCACCGTAGCTCCCTCCAATGATGCCAATTTTGTTAGTATCTACCCAACTAAGTGTTTGCAAATATTTCTTGCCAAAAACAATATCTTGCAGATCATCTTTGCCATGTTTTTTATCGTCTAAATGGAAGAAAGTTTTTCCGTATCCAGATGAACCACGATTATTCACAGCAAATATTGCGTAACCTTGATTGACCAGATGTTGGATGGCAGCACGATAACCTTTACGAGACTGTCCGCCCGGACCACCGTGAACCCAAACTAAAGCAGGAACTTTGTTTTTTGCACTGGCTGATTTAGGCTGATACAAAATTCCAGGAATTTCTAACCCATCAAAACTTTTAAAGCGTTTAACCTCACTGGATACTAATTGGTTTTCATCAATATCAGGATTAAGCGTATTGGTAAGACGTTTAGCGGAGCTGCTTCCAATATCATAACTAAATAAGTTTGATGGCGAGGTGTCTGAATTAATATAGAACACCATTTTTTTGCTATCCGATGAAAAGTTAATACCGCGAAGATCACCTTCTGGTAGTGTCGGTAACTCTATACTCTTTCCTGTAGCAACTTCGGCTACATCAACTTTAGTTTGCGCATCATCATTAATACCAGCAACACGATATTTACCATCTTTAGAAAAATAAACAAATGCCACATCCCAACTAGCTTGGTAGAAAACGGACTTTTTATTATCGTCTAAATTAATACTCCAAGCTTGGTTGTATTCGCCGTGTTGATTAGTTGAATAAATAAACTGCTTACTATCCGCTGAAAAGGAATAACCTGAGTGACTCACATTGCCTTGGTGTTCGGTAATCAAACGAGGTGTCCTTTTCTCGCTGTTCAAATCAACGATGTAGACATCTGAATCGGCATTAGAAGTGTTCTTATTGAGTGTTAACCAACGACCATTTGGACTCAATTGATCGATAGACCAGTTATCATTATTCTGAAAAACCATCTCACGTGTATATCCTTTTACAAGATACCGATAAACATCAAAGCCTTTTGAATCTCTTTCATTGGTTAATACAAAAAATGCTGAATGATCGTTTAACCAGCCGGAGAAAATAGCTTTTAAAGATTCACCTTCGGTAAGATCCTTTGTAGAACCATCCAATTCTCTAACGAATAAATGGTTTAACTCATTACCACCTTGATCGGCTGTATATAAAATTCGATTATCACTAGGAAACCAGCTAACTCCATAGACAGTATCGGTGCGTGATTGAGTTAATTGGCTTGGTTTAGAACCGTCCATTGGATAAGAGTAAGCATTAAAAACACCTGTTTCGTCATTGGTTACTAATACCTCGGTTGCGTCATGATTAATTGACGAACCGAAAACCGTGGTGGTCTTAAAGAAATCAGCCGCACTGTAACTCTGAGCGATTTTACTGATAGGTGCCTGAGTTTCTAACGTTTGTGTCTGTGTTTTTGATGGTGCTTGTTGTTGGTTGTTATTTTTACTACAACTACTGATAATTCCTAGTATCAGTGCTGTAGTTATGTAGCGCTGTTGTGAACGTTTCATGCCTGTTCTCCCTAATGGCCATTGAGTTGAATGGATTAATAACCTAATGTAACGGATTTTAAATGGTAAATCTAATCTGCAAGAAAAATGCATCCCTAGATATCTGTCATGAACATCCGCTATTTCAGATAATGGGTTTAATTTCTTTGCTCTAGACTTTCAATGTATGAATATTATCGAGCAATTAAAATGCTCATTTTATCGACTTATTCGGTGATAGATTTGTTGTAGCAAAATAGCTTGTTTAGAGCTATGTAGCCTAGTTTAGCTAGGGCTTAGTAAAATTATCTATGTCCAACTTCAAAGAACGATATTCAAAAGAGATATGCTTGCTTTGGGATAATAAGCTAAACATATCAATGAATTAGACCCGACTAAGTTATCTAAGCCGGTTAGTTTGTCCGCCAAGGAAATATATTCAAATTTGACAAGTATTGCTGCTTACCTATATATTTCAAGATAATTAGTTAGACGGAGTAATTGAGCATTAAAAATAAAAAACAAGAGTTTGCTTCATTTAGCTCACATATCTATAACGTATTTCTTGAAAATGAAGTTATTATCAAGCGGTTTTTACGACGTTATTCATCGAATTCCCATGATATTGACGATATTAGCCAGGAAACGATTCTCCGAGCGCTTCATGCAGAGAAAAATCGCGAAATTTATCAGCCGCGATCCTTTCTTTTTGGTGTTGCAAAAAATATTGCGCGCAAGTCATTGGAAAAAAAATCGCATTCTTTGATAGATTTTATAGAGGATTTTGATGAGAAAGAGTACTTATCAGATGAACCAAGCATTGATGACCATCTTGAAGGTCGCAGAAAAATGTTGGTTTTTTGGGAAGGTGTATCTAGTTTACCACCACAATGTCAAAAGGTTTTTGTATTAAAAAAGGTCCATGGCTATGCCCATAAGGAAATAGCCAAAGATCTCGACATATCGATTAGCACCGTAGAAAAACACGCGGCTACAGGCCTTAGGCGATGTAGTGAATATATGGAAATGCACCAAGCCGGTGTCATTCAGCAAGATAAAATTGTTGAAATAGCAAAACAGAAAACATGTGAAATTGAAAGAAAATGAGTAATAAAATATTGTTAGGAAGCAATAACGATCTCATTACAGAAGCTTGTGCATGGATTGCACAGTTAGAAAGCGAAAGTATGAAATCTGATGATTTAGCCGCCTTTAAAGAGTGGGTGGAGCGTAGTCCCGCGCATAAAAAAGAAATCAAACGGCTTGCCTATTTGTCGTCGGATCTGAACGTCCTAACCGATATGGCACTTCCTTTAAGAGCCGCCGCTGATCATCGAAGAAAGTTTTCAACTCAAAATCTAAAGGTTCGAAGACCTAGGCTGCAATATTTAACCGGCATAATGTGTCTACTCACTGTGTTCCTTTTTAGCGAAAAATGGATCTATCAGAATGATGTTTCCGTTAGTGAACCTCTTTTGTATACAACGGAAATCGGTCAACATCGTAAAATTATATTATCTGATGGTACTTTGTTGGATTTAAATACAGATAGTGAAATTGAAGTAGATTATAGTTTGGAACGGCGAAAAGTACGTCTGCTAAAAGGCGAAGCGTTTTTTGAAGTGGCTCACAATGCCAATAGACCATTTATAGTTTACGCTGGGGAAACTTCGGTACGGGCTGTAGGGACGGCTTTTGTAGTGCGTTTGATGCCAAAAAAATTCGAAGTGACAGTTACCGAAGGAAAAATCAAATTGTCTCAAAAGGCTTTGAATGAACCTATTGTTAACGATGATAAAAACCAATTGGATGATTCAATTCAAAGTCAGCATGAGCTCTCCGGTTTATACGAAGAGTCAATCTTTTTGGAGGCAGGCGAAAAGGTTGTATACGATAAATCCTTTCAAAATTACCTACAGGATGAGTTAGTTGAAACAGTTTCGGAACGAGACATCAAAAGAATGCTGTCGTGGCAAGACGGTCTTTTGGATTTTTCTGATACTCCGTTGATTGAAGTCATCAATGATCTAAGTCGTTACACATCAATGAAAATTGAAATTTCAGACCCTGAATTGCGAGAGCTAAAATTTGGCGGTCTTTTTAGAACTAATGAGTTGCAAGCCTTGTTTGATGCACTTGAAACAACTTATGATATTAAAATTGAGAGAATCAACAAAAGACATGTACGAATTAGCCGTATTAGTGACGTTAATATTGGGATCTAATACTAACGTATATAGGCTTGAAAAGTCATAAACACCTAACAATCTCGTTTTTTAGGGTAGTAGTGGTATATAATAATTGGTTTTATTGAGAGGTTATCTGATGTTAAGGTGGTTATCTAATAGCAACCTAGGCTTTAAAAAAGATAATAATGATTTCAGTTTTCTCATTTTCGGAGAAAAAGTTAATTTTGGTGAAATAAAGCGATGTTTTGTGTTCGTTTTAACGCTGAATTGTCTTTTATCGGTTCCATTTAGCCATGCTATAGAATCAGAAAAATACTATGAACTGCAAATTTCTTCTTCCAAGGCTAGTATTGCATTAAGATCGCTTGCTCGTCAGACCCAATCTTCGTTATTGTTTCAAAATACTGAAATCGAATCAGTGATTACTAATGCCATTAGCGGGCGTTACACCTTAAACCAGGCCTTAGATCTATTACTTGCTGGGACTACTTTTTCTGGAAATTTTACAGAAAAAAGAGTAATCACAATCTCACATTTAAGCGCAGAAGATATAAAACAAGCCGAGCAGAATTTAAATGAATCCGAGCTTACGAAAGGCCTAGCTGCGATAGCTGCAGTTGACCGCTTATCTAAAGAAGAGACTTTTAATAATCACGAACAAAAAATGGTCATCGTAGGCTCGCGTGCGGCGGCTCGTTCAATTGGTGATTCACCCGTACCTGTCGATGTGATTTCAGCTGATGAATTGCTTAAGAATGGCGCTCAAGATATGCTTTCAATGCTTGCCAACGTGGTTCCATCATTCAATGTGAACGCGCAACCTATAGCCGATGCAGCGACTTTTATTCGTCCAGCCAATCTACGCGGCTTACCACCTGATAATACTTTGGTTCTTGTCAATGGCAAGAGGCGACACCGTGCATCCGTTATAGCTTTCATTGGAGGAGGTATTGCGGACGGTTCACAAGGGCCGGATGTTTCCGTTATTCCCACCATCGCTCTAAAACAGGTTGAAATATTACGTGACGGTGCTTCCGCACAGTATGGCTCCGATGCCATTGCAGGGGTCATTAATTTTGTTCTAAAAGATCTTCCTGATGGAGGTAATTTTGAAGCCAAATACGGTCAACACTATGAAGGTGACGGCGACACTGTACAATTTTCAGCTAATATCGGTGTGCCTTTAACCGATGCTGGTTTTGTTAACTTAAGTTTCGAGTGGAGAGAGCAGGGGCCAACTAGTCGGAGTGTTCAAAGAGATGATGCCTTAGAGCTAATTGCCGCAGGTAACACTTTTATTCGAACCCCTGTTGCGCAAGTTTGGGGCTCGCCAGAAGTTAATAACGATTTCAAGTTTTGGTTGAATAGTGGATTAGATTTAGGCGGTGGCAAGCAGCTCTATTCATTTGTAAATTGGGCTGAACGGTCTGTTGAAGGAGGCTTTTTCTTCCGTAATCCCAATACTCGTAGCGGTGTATATGCTGGACCTGGCATCGAAGACGGCATTGGTTTCGATGTTGATGGTAATCCAATTTTATCGTCTACGATTTTGGTAGGTGACATCAGTGATGATGCATTGGACAATTCTGCTTGTCCAGTTGTGCGCATTATTAATAGTGTGCCAGATCCTGTGGCACTAGCGTTATTGCCAAGCTTTAACTGTTTTGCGTTTAATAGCATGTTTCCTGGAGGTTTTACCCCTTTGTTTGGCGGAGAAATACTGGATATGTCGCTAACCGCGGGAATACGTGGTGAGTTCGGTGATGGAATTAGTTTTGATTTTAGTTCTTATATCGGTGAAAGTTCATCTAATTTCGAACTTAGTAACAGTGTTAATGGATCTCTGGGTCCAAATTCGCCGACCTCTTTTAAAACCGGTGGTTATACACAACGTGAAAAAGCGTTTAATGCCGATTTCGTCAAGACATTTGATGTGCTTACTTATGCGTGGGGGTTAGAATGGAGACAGGATGTTTTTGAGATTATGGCAGGTGATGCGGCATCTTTTGAAGTGGGACCACTTGCTGCTCAAGGCTTTAGTTCCGGATCAAATGGTTTTAACGGTTTCTCCACTCGTTCACACGGCTCCTTCAGTCGAACTAACATCAGTGCCTATTCTGAATTTGAATACGAGTTTAGTGACGATTTTTTGATTGATTTAGCGGTTCGTTATGAAGATTTTAGTGATTTTGGAACGACCACGAATTTTAAGTTAAGTGGTATCTACAATATTAATCAAGAATTTGCTGTTAGAGGAGGTACGAGTACTGGTTTTCGAGCGCCTACCGTTGGCCAATCTAATGTGACGAATGTGACGACAGCATTTGATTCTGGACTTGGACTTATTGACCAAGCAACCCTACCGCCGACTAACCCAATATCAGTCCAACTAGGCGGCAAGCCGTTACAACCAGAAAACTCAGAGAGTGTTTCTTTCGGATTAGTTTATGAAAATGATAATAGTTTGTTTGTTACAGCGGATTTCTTTCATATAGAAGTTACCGACCGAATCGCGCAAACTTCCAATTTTCGATTGTCAGATAGTGATCGTGAGGAACTTATAGCTCAGGGTGTTACCGATGCAATCAATTTCAATAGTGTTAAATTTTTTACTAACGATTTTGATACGACTACCGAAGGGATTGATTTGGTTGTCAGTTATACTGCCGAAATTTTCGCGGGATCCGATACCAAGTTTAATCTTGCTTATAATCATACAACCACTCAGGTTGATGATTTTGACCCTGATATTATCAGCGAAACCCGTGTTAAACAATTAGAACAGAATTTACCAAACGAGCGAGCCACCTTTACTATTGCGCATTCAAATGGAAATTGGGATAGTTTTTTTCGGCTTAATTATTATGGCGATTATTTTGAGGCACATCAGGACTCCGGCGATCTACCCATAAACGGAGACTCAGCATTTATCGTGGATGTCGAATTGAGCTTCAATATTACTAAAAAAATCAGGCTAGCCGCGGGGGTTCAAAACTTATTCGACAAATTACCAAATGAAAATGAGTTTTCTGGAGTTGATGGTGCTAAATACCCTTCAACTTCACCTTTTGGATTTAATGGTGGTTTCTGGTATATAAAAACCCAGTATTTGTTTGATTGATTTACTTCTATTTTTCTTCTTAATACAAATTCTTTCGCGGTAAGCTATACTGGTATCTTTAATCTCAGAAATCAAAATTTGGAATTACTTTTAATTTCATATAGCGGGTTTCTTATGTTGAGGGTACTTATCATTTAGAAGCCGCGCTTGAGTTGATAATGACGGCTTCAATGAAAGTTGTGTGGATCGCTATCACCCAACTTTATATAACTATAAAAACTAACTATTTAAATAGGACATAAAACATGACAAATAACTTTAAAGTTAAAGGCTTAGTCTTAGCAATGGGAATGACGTTTGCGTCAACGCCTGTGTTTGCTGCTGACGACGATGCTGCTACTGATGATAATGCCGAAATAATGGTAATTGTTGGCTCTCGCGCTGCGCCTCGCTCAATTGGAGATTCTCCTGTTCCCGTAGATGTCATTTCAGCTGAAGATTTAATGGCGAATGGTACTTCTGATATGACTTCTTTATTAGCTCAAGCCGCCCCATCTTTTAATGTAGGGGCTCAACCGATATCAGATGCTGCCACTATGGTACGTCCAGCTAACTTACGTGGTCTATCGCCCGATTCAACCTTAGTACTTGTTAATGGTAAAAGGCGTCACCGTTCAGCCGTTATTGCTTTTTTAGGTGGTGGTATTGCTGATGGTGCTCAAGGCCCTGATATCGCGGTTATTCCAGCAATTGCTCTAAAGCAAGTGGAAATACTTCGAGACGGAGCGTCTGCACAGTATGGTTCGGATGCGATTGCCGGTGTAATTAATTTTGTTTTAAAAGATAATTCTGACGGTGGTGTTCTCGAAGTTAAAGCGGGTCAATATTCGGCTGGTGACGGTGATCAATTAACGGTCGCGGGAAATATGGGTATGCCATTAACTGAAAGAGGGTTTGTAAACTTCTCATTTGAATTTAATGAGCAAGATGCAACTGATCGAAGTGTACAGCGCGATGATGCCACAGCATTTATTGCAGCGGGCAATACAGACATACGACAACCACATGCACAAGTTTGGGGCTCGCCTGAAATTAAAGACGATATGAAGCTATTCTTAAATGTTGGTCTTGAGTTAGATAATAACAGCGAAGCTTACATGTTTGGTAACTGGGCTGAAAGAACAGTTGATGGCGGTTTCTTCTTCCGTAACCCAAATACTCGCGCAGGTGTATTTGGTGGGCCTGGTGTTGACGATGGTGCTGGACTAGATGGTGACGGCGATCCCATCTTGACACCTACAATTCTTACAGCTGATTTAACTCCTGGTGCAACTAGTAACGCAGCATGTCCAATAGTGCGTATTGCTTCAAATGGCATTCCAGACCAAGTTGCTTTAGATTCTTTAGCGGCTGCAAATTGTTTCTCATTTATTGAGAGATTTCCTGGTGGTTTCACTCCAAACTTTGGTGGTGATGTAACAGATGTTTCTTTAACAATGGGTACAAAGGGTGAATATGCAGGTGGAACATCTTACGACTTCAGTGCGAGTGTTGGTCAAAACCAAGCAGATTTTAGAATTAGAAACACTGTAAATGGTAACTTAGGGCCATTAACACCCACTGCATTTAAACCCGGTTCTTATGTCCAACTAGAAAAATCTGCTAATGCTGATTTCTCAAAAGACTTAGAAACAGGAATGTCTTCAATGACTATGTCTTATGGTGTTGAGTTTAGAGAAGAGTCATTTGAAATCATTAATGGTGATTCAGCTTCTTTCGCTAATACATTAGGCTCAGACGTTGATTTAGCTAACCAAGGGTTTAGTATTGGTTCAAATGGTTTCCAAGGTTTTAATCCTAGAATTGCTGGCGTATTTTCACGTCGTAGTAAGGGGGCTTACTTTGACTTAGAAACTTATGTGTCTGATACGTTCATGGTTGACTTTGCGGCAAGATTCGAGGATTTCTCTGATTTTGGCTCAACGTTTGATTGGAAACTATCAACAAAGTTTGATATTACTGAAGACTTAAGCATTCGTGGATCTGTGAGTACTGGTTTCCGTGCTCCAACTATTGGCCAGTCATCTGTTCAAAATGTAAGCACGAGTTTTTCACCAGAAGGCGGCTTGCAAGAAGTTGCGACGGTTCCTCCTACTTCTGATGCAGGTATATTGCTCGGTGGTAAAGCGCTTGAACCTGAAGAATCTGAAAGTTATACTTTAGGTGCTGTTTATGAAAATGGTGACTTCTTCATGACCATTGATTATTTTAATATTGATGTTGATGGTCGAATCAGTCAAACATCTGATATTGCGCTGGACGACGCTCAAAGAGCAGAGTTAGTTGCCGGGGGCAATCCTGACGCTCTTAATTTATCAGCTGTTCGTTACTTTACCAATGATTTCAATACCTCAACTCGTGGTCTAGATTTAGTGGCTAACTACTCTCAAGAGTTTGGTTCTGGTGAACTTAAGTATTCATTAACCTATAACTGGACAGATACTGAAGTGACTTCATCTGGAGAAAATGTTGGAGAAGGTAAAATTGTTCAGTTAGAGAAGAATTTGCCTAATAATCGTGGTGCTTTAGGTATAACTTATAGTCAAGATGACTGGAGACTAGTTACGCGTGCTAATTATTATGGTTCGTTTACTGAATTACATCTTGATTCGTTAGGCTTAAGAATTGATGCGGGTAATAGTATCCTGCTTGATGCTGAATTTGCTTATGACTTTAGTGACAGTATTACTCTTTCTTTAGGTTCAAACAATCTGCTTGATGAATACCCAGACGAAAACCCTCACCAGGGTGGATGGGGTGCTAAATACCCAACAACATCACCGTTTGGATTTAATGGTAGGTTTGTTTACGGTAAAGCAAGCTATAAATTCTAATTTAGATCATATTAGAGTTTAAGTAGAAACCCAGCTTAGGCTGGGTTTTTTTATGGAAAATGGAATATAATTGCTAAGTTTAAACAATAAAGTTTTCGTTCAGATAAAAAAGGTTTGAAGTGTCAACATTATTTCGTACCTAGACTCATTTCAATTTGAGCGATTTCTTTTAACCTAATATTTTCAAATTGATTAGGCGATAAATAATTATTGGTGCTATGCGGCCGATCATGGTTGTAATAACCAATAAATTCACTGACTAACCAACACATTTCATCGGCAGTTATTTGTTTGGGTAGCTGATAAACAACTTCTGTTTTCAATGTTTTGAAAAAGCTTTCGATAAGTGGATTATCCCAACAATTACCGCGACGGCTCATGCTTTGATTAATATGCCAACTCTTTAATAATATCCGATAATCATAACTAATGAACTGGCTACCTAGATCATCCAATTGTTGTTGATGGAAGTTGTTATATCGCTCGATACCAGAAATATTCGCCACAAAATCTTTATGCAAACGAATCAAATAATTTATTTCTTGCGTGTTTCGTTCCAGTTAGCCATCTGTATGCCAATAAACAAACCGACAACGACGATGAAAAAATCCACACCAACCGCAAACCAGTTTTGATCTTTAACGTGTTTCGAAATACTGCGAAGTAACATTTAGTATTTCCTTTTATTATAATTTCGATAGTGCATATTTGAAATTTTAATCACACTCAAAATCATCTTCACCCACTGCACGACATTGAGGTGGATAACCATACTTACGCCAATAATCGTAAATTCCCACCTCACGAATCAACCGCTTGCGGTGCGGTGATTTCAAAAACTCTGGATCTGACCGTTCCCACCAAACCATAAAAAAATAGAATGGCGTTATCTTGTCATATTGTTTGAATTGATAGGCGATATTCATTGCGTCCCAATTTTTATTCCAGTTGAATGCCTGTCCCGTGTCGATTGATATCTTTGCCAACAAGAGAGCAAGCTCCTGTTCAGAATTAAAATTTGGATCATTCCATCGCCGAAAATAAACATCATAATGTTTGACATCCAAATTGTTTTCGTTCAAAACGGCTAGATAAAGGCCAGCCTGATAGTCGCCAGCGGCAAATAAGGCATATACAAATGAGGTCATTTGCGAAGTAGAACCAGCAACTATTCCTTCATCAAACAATGCAAAAGCTTCTTGCGCTTTACCAGCATATAATTTTGAGAGCGCCATATACCGTTTGCAATTTTGATAAGTGGGATCAATTTCAAGACATTTTTCAAAATAAGTATCAGCCCGATCAAAATAGCCAAGTACGAGCTCATCAATGCCACGCCAAAGCAGTGCCGAGGTATTATTTGGGTCGAGAGAAAGTGCCTTATTGGAGTATTCAAAAGCTTTCGCAAAATTCATTGGCATGAAATTCTTTAAATTATTTTGCAAAACGGCATAGGGAAGGGGCAAATTTGGATCGAGTGCTATTGCCTTTTCAGCAGCGCTGATAGAATTTTTAATATGGTCATCGCCAGCCACACTCCAACTTGTGGCAACAGAATATGCTGCTGCCAAACCGGCCCAAGCTTCAGCAAAGTTAGGATCCAAATTGGTGGCCTGCTTAGCTAGTTCAATTATTTCTGGAATGTTCTCAGTATTGCGAACAAAGAATTTTTGACGCGCTTTTAAATAAAGCTCATAAG
>Ga0307492_10000138_pt1 | contig 32765 bp, 33 predicted proteins | sample SI3LmetaG_FD_202365 | JGI IMG/M metagenome (GOLD analysis project Ga0307492, IMG submission 202365) | Sea-ice brine microbial communities from Beaufort Sea near Barrow, Alaska, United States - SI3L | ecosystem: Environmental > Aquatic > Marine > Coastal | place: USA: Alaska | collected 2017-05-06 | reverse complement strand
CGAAGGAAGAAGGGGCTTGAACCGTTTTCATTGAAGGCTTTTGAGGCAGTTCAACAAATAAATTACGCTTTGATTCTTGTTTCCCATCTAATAAGTCAGGTAAAAAAATCACTACTATGGCAACAACTATAGCGGTTCCTACCAAGCGATTTTGTAATGCGGATGACACTCTTCTACACCTTTTCTTGAGGGGTTAACGTCGCAACTTTCAATACATTTGTAACCGTAAAAAAAGATCCAAAAACGATGACTAAATCATCTTCTTCTGCATTTTCTAAAGCACATTGATAGGCGACTTCGACTGTCTCACATTCTAACACTTTTTGCTTTGAGCTTAATACAGCAGAAACCAATCTACTTGACTGCGCCCCTCGAACAGCGTCTAAAGTAGCGCAATACCAAACCGATACAACAGGCAACATGGGGGCAAGCGTTGCCTCAATGTCTTTGTCTGCCAACATACCTACAACCGCTATAACGCGTTTATATTGCATGTTTTTAATATCTAAGGCTAACAAACTCGTAGCCTGCGGGTTATGTGCCACATCTAACATAACGCAGGGTGTATTTTGTATAACCTGACGCCTTCCGGGCAAACGGGTTTGATTAATTAGCTGCGTCATCTGGGAATTGTCTAAATTCAATCCTAATATTTCGATGACTTGTAATGCTGTTGAGGCATTTTGAGCTGGGATATTAGGAATAGGTAGATTATCATAACGACTATTAACACCTTGCCAATGAAATCCTTTAGTATCTAGTTGAAACTGAAAATCGGTGCCTTGCCATACAGGTTTGACCTGATAACTAGAGGCAGCCTCTACTAATGTAATTGGGGGATGGGGCTCACCAATAACAGCGGGAATATTAGCCCTAAAAACACCCGCCTTTTCAATCGCAATTAATTCTTTGGTATCACCAAGCCAATCTTGATGGTCTAAATCAATACTGGTTATGACAGCGATAGTGGCATCGACAATATTAATAGCATCTAACCGCCCACCTAATCCCACTTCTAACAACAAATAATTTGCATGGGAGTCTGCCATGAGTTGCAGTGCCGCTAATGTACCAAATTCAAAATAGGTTAATGAAGTATCGCCACGCGCTTGATCTACCTTCAAAAATGCCTGACAGTGTGCTTTTTCAGTCAACATGGCGCCAGCAACCCTGACACGCTCACGGTAATCTAAAAGGTGCGGTGAGCTAAATACAGCGACTGAATGTTTTAACACTAATAAAGCTTGCTCGATAAATGCACAGGTAGTGCCCTTACCATTAGTACCGGCAACAGTGATAATAGTTCGCTGGCTAAGATCCACTTGCAAATTGCAATAAACCTTGGCGACCCGCTCTAGTCCCAACTCAATGTTGCTTGGATGAACCTGTTCAAGATAAGTCAACCATTGGTCTAATGACCAAGCCTCTTTTTCAGAGGCTTGGATGGGGGATATATAAGACATTAATCAATGATGTTGATGATGCAGTTTTGACAATAAACTATATAACTTGTCGCGCATTTCTCGGCGATCAACAATGATATCAATCGCACCTTTTTCTAATAAGAATTCACTGCGTTGAAATCCTGCAGGTAATGTTTCACGCACAGTTTGTTCAATCACTCTTGGACCTGCAAAGCCAATCAAGGCTTTAGGCTCTGCTACGTTCACGTCACCCAACATAGCTAAACTTGCAGATACGCCGCCCATAGTCGGGTCAGTCAAGACTGAAATATACGGTAACCCTTTCTCGCTCATTTTAGCTAATGCTGCGCTTGTTTTAGCCATCTGCATCAAAGACAAAAGTGCCTCTTGCATACGTGCTCCGCCACTCGTTGAAAAACAAATAAGTGGCGTATTATTTTCTAAACAGGCATTCACTGCTTTAACAAATCTAGCACCCACAACTGAAGCCATCGAGCCGCCCATGAAGGCAAACTCAAATGCAGCTACAACAACGGGCATACCGTTCAGTTTACCCTGCATCACAACTATCGCATCTTTCTCTTTAGTGGCTTTTTGAGCGCTACTTAATCTGTCTTTATATCTCTTGGAATCTTTAAATTTCAGTAAATCTTGTGGCTCTAAATCTGCGCCCAACTCGACTCTGTCGCCTTGGTCTAAAAAGTGATTGATCCGTGCGCGTGCGGTAATACGCATATGGTGATCACATTTAGGGCAAACGCCTAGCTGCTTTTCTAACTCTGTTTTATACAGAACAGCTGCACATTCACTGCATTTTGTCCAAATTCCTTCTGGCACATTACTTTTAGTCGATGACTTAGTGCGTGGTAGTATTTTTTCAATCCAACTCATATCAAATCCTGTTATGCAATTTGTTAATCTTAACTAATTGACAATATTCAACGGTTCGTTTAAAGCCCGTTTTAAGCCCTGAAGGCCGAAAGAAACCCTATTAAATCACATCAAGCACACATCCAGAATACAAAACTGGTCTTAGAAGTATCAATCTGGTAAAAATAATGGTCCCAAAGGTGTAGTCGGTAAATCAAAAACCTCGGGGTAAGTGACATGTACTAAGTATAAACCATTCGGCTTTGCAGTAGATGCAGCTTTAGTTCGGTCTTTACCTTCTAACAATGTCTTCATCCAAATTGTGGGTTTTTCCTTTTTACCAATCGTCAAAAGGGAACCTGTAATATTGCGTACCATATGATGCAAAAATGCGTTCGCGGTTACATCAATCATAATGTAATCACCAAATCGGCTCACATTGATATGAGTCATCTGGCGTACCGGAGTGTTAGCCTGACAGTCCACAGCTCTAAACGCACTAAAGTCATTTCTCCCTAACAAGTGTTGAGCTGCTTGATGCATCAACTCATGATCCAACTCATTATGTATATGCGTGACGCCTTTGGGTAAGATGCTATTGCGTAGACGATGATTATAAATGACATATCGGTAACGCCGTGCAGTAGCAGAAAAACGCGCATGAAACTCGTCATCCGTATTTTTAACCCATTTTATTGCAATTGAGTCAGGTAAGAAGCGATTCAAACCAATAGTCCATGCACGGTCGGGTCGCTGAATATTGGTATCAAAATGTGCCACTTGGCAAGTAGCATGCACCCCTGCGTCAGTTCGCCCGGCACAGACTGCCTTTATAGGTTCGTCGGCTATAGTCGTTAACGCTTCTTCAACGTGCTGTTGCACACTAGCCACAGTTTGTTGGCGCTGCCAACCGTGGTAGGGTGCGCCATTATATTCAATGCCCAGAGCTAATCGCATCAGTCCACTTTTGTTATTCAAAAAATTCGCGGTATTGTAAGGAACTTATCAGTAAATAACAGGGGTTTTTAAACAAACCGCAGTAATGAGCATTCTTAGGCTCGAACCAATCATTTAGTCTCGCTTAAAATCGACCGAGTGAAGATCATGTTTTTTCATCAATTTATGCATATCAGTTCGATTTCTTCCGGCTAATTCTGCCGCCCGAGTCACATTACCATCAGTCATTTTAAGCAACTTCAATAAATATTTTTGCTCAAAGGCATCCCTTGCTTCGGTCAAAGTTGGCCATTTCTGCTCTGATGCAGACAAAGCTTGTTCAACTAAATGTGACGCAATAATGGGTGTTTGAGTTAAGGCAACACATTGTTCAACCACGTTTACCAGCTGCCGAACGTTACCTGGCCACAAACAAGTAGTCAGGAGTTGCATTGCATCATCAGAGAAACGATTAACCTTAACTTGATGGCGTTCTGCGCTCGTTTTTAACAAGTGGCGTGCCAGTAATGGGATATCTTCAGAGCGCTCTCTAAGTGTAGGTAAAGTAATATTCACTACATTGAGTCGGTAATATAAATCTTCTCTGAAATTGCCCTGCTCCATTTCCTTATTGAGGTTTTTATGGGTCGCGGATATAACTCTCACATCAATTGGAATTTGTTTACTGCTGCCCACAGGGCGGATAGTTTGTTCTTGCAGTGCTCTAAGTAACTTAACTTGAAGCGGGATTGGCATATCGCCAATTTCATCTAAAAATAAAGTGCCACCATCGGCTTCTCTAAACAGTCCATTATGCTCATTAACCGCCCCAGTAAATGAACCTTTAGCATGACCAAACAGTTCAGATTCGAGTAAGTTTTCTGGTAAAGCTCCACAGTTGATCGCTACAAAAGCTTTATCCACTCTTTTACTGGCTTTATGAATGGCACTGGCCAAAAGTTCTTTTCCGGTGCCACTGGCACCGCTTATTAGTACGCTAACATCGCGCTTGGCAACACGGTAAGCTTGATCAAGCAGTTGTTCCATTTGCATCGAACGGGTAATGATTTTTTCACACCACTGTCCATTTTGCGCTCCTTGGCTTTGACTCACCGCTTTTTTCATCAAACTGCGCAATTCATCATGATCTATGGGTTTAGTCAAAAAACCAAACACACCTCTTTGTGTCGCTTCAACAGCATCTTGAATGGTGCCGTGGGCGGTCATTAAAATAACTGGCACATCTTTTCCAAGTGCCATAATTTCTTCAAAAAGGTTTAAACCATCTAATCCTGGCATCCGCAAATCACTTAACACCACATCAAAATTTTGAGTATTGATTAACCTTAATGCCTCTTTACCACCGCCAGCACTTTGAACATTGTAACCTTCACCTTTCAACCTAATGGCCATCAAGCGTAATAAACTTTCGTCATCATCAACCAACAGAACATTAGGATCTGATGTATTCAACTGATTCATTATCTAACCTCTTCGATACTTTGGATAATAGATGCTTCGATATTAAGCAACTGATCTATTTGGCTTTGTTGTTTTTTTAAGAGTGTTTGTAGCTCTTCAATTTTAAAAGATTGTTGAGTGTTAATTTTACTCAAAGTCACTAACGCAGATTCCATTTCCAGCAAATCCTGACTCGGGTAATAAAGTGCAACCAAAATAAAACGGCGCATCGGTGGAGTTAACTTCGGTAAAATTGACTCTACCCAACCTTGTGCTCGCAAACGGTCTTGAAACGGTGTGCTTTTACCTTGGCTGAGCAGTACTTTTTTCAAAACATCCGCATCTTGTTCAGACAATGCTTCTATGTGTTTTTTACGCTCAGGCCATGAAACATCCTCAATTTCATACCAAAATTTCAACCAATATTCGATTTTACAATCATTGCCTTGTGAAGCGTTTAGCCATACACAATCAGGTTGTATGGTTAATACTTCAGCACTATTTGGGGGTGTGTTTAAAGACGGCAGCAACTCACAACTGGAAAAGAAAATGAAGGGGCTCAAAACTGCTAATAATTTAGATTTCATATACTCGCTTCTTTACCTGGGATCTGCACACGAATACACACGTCTGCATAATCCACTTCAACCATTTCAGCTTTGCCAAACATCATTCTGGCACAATCAGCAACGATGGATAATCCAAGTCCGGAGCCTGTTACCCTATCATTTCGAACGCCCTCACCACGACTAAAAGGCTGAAATAGAATATGCCTTTGATCCATATCAATAGTTTGACCGCGATTAGCAAAATCTAACACCTGCATGTTACCTTGCTGGTAAAGTCTAATATTAATCGGGCTGCCCTTACTGCCGTGAGCAATGGCATTTGACACCAAATTATCCAAAATTCTTCTAAACAACGTTTGGTCAGCAAAAATGTTGGCTAATTCTAATTTCATATCTATTTGATTATCATGCTGTTTAATAGCCAAACTGTTTTCGGTCACAAATTCATTAAAAAACCGTTCACTGTTAATTTTCGAAAACACTGGCTTAGCTTGTTGTAGCAACAAATTGTAGTCAAGCAGTTGCACAATAAGTAAATTTAATCGGTCCGTGCTGCTGTTTAGAAGTGATAACACCTCTTCTTGATCTGTATTCAGAGGGCCTACAACCTGCTCAGTCAATAATGAGCAGCCTTCTTTTATACTTGCTAAGGGTGTTTTTAACTCATGGGATGCATGCCGCAATAAAGCATGTCGTAAATTTTCTAATTGAATTAAGCGACCTGCTAATCGATGTAATTTTTGCTCGAGTACAATGAGCTCCTTCGGACCAGAAGTAGCAATTGCCGGTAAGCTATCTTCTTGTCTAGACATCGCAGTGATAACCCGCTCAAGTCTAGTAACAGGTTTTAATATTGCCTTAGAGCCCAGCGCAATTAATAAAAAAGAAGCGCCTAGTAAGCAGGCTGTTAACCAAAATTGTGTTTGTTGTACCGAACTCACATATATTTGCTGATCTTGGATCCTTCGGTCAAGACTGCTATCTACTTGGGCCGCTAAGTCATATAGGTTTTGTTTAAATTCAGCTAATTGTGCATCCAATAACAACTGGTCGTCAGTACCTGAATATTGGTTAATCCAATCAACACGTTCAGTTAAACTGCTACAGTTTCTCTTTTCTGTAAGCTTTTCGCAAACAGGTATTTGGAATTCGGTAAAGCGCTGAGTTGATTTTCCAATTAAGGGTTTCAGCGCGTCCTTCTTTACAATATGGTATTGGCGCACGAGTCGCTCAATATCAACTGATAGACCTTCCATTTTACTGACGCGCCTAACAGTATTGACCGAATATTCAGCTTCATTAGTGGCAATTTGCCCTATTTCGCTTAACTTAATTTGGCTGTAGCCGACCAGCAATGCCAAAGGCACAAGTACAACGACAAAACTAATAAGTGTTAGTTGCCGTAATGAGCCTAGTTGCATGGCAACTCCCATTTGTATTTTCAGTTTACCGAAGTATCAGCATAATAAAAAAAGATCGAACAAGTCGATCTTTTCTGGTTTTATTTTTTAGCCTTTAGCTTTTATTCAGACTTACTCATGATTTTTTCTTCAGGCAATGCCACTTTTATCTTGGCTAGTTCAATTGAACTTATCTTTCCATTGCCATCAGTATCAATTTTCCCAAATAAGGCAAGTACAGCAGGATTTGCAACTGCTTCTTTAATTGTGATCTGACCGTCTTTATCCAAATCAAGTTTTTCTATCAATTCATTATCAGCTCTTACTGATGCTGATATAAACAATTGCATAGTTGCAGCAATAAACACAAATGGAACAATATAATTAGTCTTTTTCATATCATTATAATCCTTTGCTAAATGAGATCTGACAATTACTAAAAATCATCAAATCAAAAAGAAATAAGGCATCCATGCCATCAGTGATACAAATTTAAGTTTGCATCAAGGATGCTAATACTATTAGATGCAAACGCCATCGCAACCAATAACAAAACCAGAAATGTACTAACATCCTTCACCACACTCACTGTCCATGCTTTACACCTGAGGAACCAGTCAGGTTGAATGTGATTACTGCAAGGTCATTACATGGTTCGTGCCAAAAATTAATTTACTATACAATTCAATAATTTAAACCACAAAAATGAATTTATACCGATGATTTATAAAAAACAAGCCACTATATGTCTCAAATTTGAGACACTCGTTCCAGTGGGTTAGATTATATTATTGAGATCAGACAGTTAAGGTGTCTTTTATTTAAGACACCTTGAAAAAGTAGTCTTAAAAAAGAAAGTAAGCGACAAATTAATCAGGCTTAATTGACAATTTACTTTGTATAAATTGGCTATGAGGTATGTAAAGTAAATCGGCTATTTTTCTGATGGTATAATCTTCATCAGGGCTAAGTTCGTGGTCAGCGTATGCCACTGACCATAATGAATCAAGCACAGCTCTTTTCTCGTCTGCGCCATAAATATCATTGATGACCCTAGTAAACTGCTGATAATCTGCCGCATCGTCAGCTTTGGATTGACTCAACTGGCAAAGGGTTTCAAGCTCAGTCCCACTCAAAGAAAAATGTTTCTTAAGCTGCTTGCGATAACTATTTTGCTCTAATTGTTCAAACTTATGATCGGCACGCATAACCTCATATAACAACACAGCTGTCGCCAATTCGATCGTATGTTGAGTATCATTTTTATCTGTTTCTAAATGATTTTTAAACCACTCTTGGATACTGGCAATCATAGTACTTTACTCTCCCGTTATTATGGCTTGACTAAGTATGAGAGCCGCTTCATAAGCTGACTCAATAGTGGCTCCAAAGCTCCAATCACCCCCAACATATAATCCATATTCCTGCTGACTCAAAATACCTAAGGGCGCTTGCCCGATGCAAGGTTTAGCATAGCGCCAATAATGCGCATAGCTATTTGATACTGACTTATCAGATAAATCAAACAGCTCACAAAAGCCGTTTATCGCAATAGATATCGCCTTCTCTTTGCCGGATTTACCTAAGCCATCTGACAATACGTTAGCCAGTTGCGCCACCCATATTTCACTCTGGCCTGCCGCTTCTGAAGGCATGACATGAGGCCTTAATGGTTTGCCTGAATCACGAACTAAAGTCTGTATAGATTGATCATTTAAATAAACTAAATCAATATTATTAGCGACCGAATGGTTTAATTTTAAGCCAATCGACCAACAACTTGTCCAAGATTGAGATGCATCAGGTAGTTTTATTGGCAACTCCGATTGCTCAATCAATACCTCGGTTTGTGGCCAAGGAGCAGTTAATACGACTTTATCAAACAACTCGGTCTGCCAGACATCGTTTGATTTTAACTGCCATCCCTTGTCAACAATGAAGCGAATTTGGCTGATTAAGTGGTTTGTATGCAAATTAGCATTTTTTATCCAATGTCGACATGCGGCGTTCATTTTGCTGTTAAACACGAAATGTTTTGTGTCACTGATAACATTTTCTAATGGTTGCTGAATGTCAGTCTTATGATTCGAGAAAAATATGTTCTGAGGCCATTGACTGACAATATGTTGGTCACACAGGTCTTGCATGAAATCTATAAAGTCGGCTTTCTGGGCAGGTACAATACTGGCACCTAAATCACACTGTCCCCACTCAGTTTGTTTGGTGCTAGCTCGTCCACCACAGCCTCGTGATTTTTCAAAAATACTGATATCCATACTTTCTGAGTCGAGGAAATTTGCCAACAAACAACCTGTAAACCCAGCTCCTACAATTGCCACTTTCATGCATCATCACCGTTATCTTTAAATACAATAAGATGCTCTAAGTCTAAACGAATTCCGATTAGTTCATTCAATTGGTGATCATGATGACTAAGAGCCAAACACAATACCCTAGCGTGACCTACATGTTGCAATTCTAGTTGGTACAAAATATGAGAGCCTTGAAATGACCTATCTACTACTTTTGCTAAGGTTTCACTTTCATCATCATGAATGACGTCGTCTGGACGAACTAAAAACACCACCTTATCACCATGCTTAAATCCATCATCAGGATTGATAGGAAACACCCCTAAACCGCTATTTAACTTAATATTGTGATCTATCGTTGCGGGCAAGAACACTCCATCACCCACAAAGGACGCCACAAAACGATTTGCCGGGCGATGATAAAGCGCGTAGGCATCGGTCCATTGCATTAAACGTCCTTGGTTCATAACTCCTATTACGTCGGCCATCGCAAACGCTTCATTTTGATCGTGAGTCACCATAAGTGCAGTGGTATTTTCGTGTTTCAAAATGACTCGAAGTTCTTTAGCAAGATCATCTCTTAACTCTGCATCTAAACTAGAAAAGGGTTCATCTAACAATAACAAATCGGGTTTAGCAGCCATTGCTCTAGCTAAAGCAACACGCTGTTGCTGGCCTCCTGATAAAGCATGTGGATATCTTCTGTCGTATCCGGGCAATCCTACTAACATCAGTAACTCAGTTACTCGCTGGAACTTTTGGGCACGGGTATATTCATGTAAACCAAAAGCTATATTTTGAGCAACCGTTAAATGAGGAAACAACGCGTAATCTTGAAACACTACTGCAACACGACGCTTTTCAGGCTCAACGTGACTATGCTCAGCACTAACCAACTGGTTACGTAAGGATATTTGTCCTTCTGCTATCTTTTCAAATCCAGCCACAGCTCTTAGAAGAGAGGTTTTACCACATCCTGATGGCCCTAATAAACAACCTATTTTCCCAACACCTAATTCAAAAGTAACGTCTTGAACAGCTTGAGTTTTTTGGTAAGCAACAGATACATTATTGAGACTTAACATAAGTTCCTTAATTGACTTGTGAACTTTGCTGGCTGGGTTTGTCCATCAACAACGTCAACAAAATAACAGGTAATATACCAACACTGACAATGGCTAAAGCTGGGAGCGCAGCGTCTATAAGACGTTCGTCTGAGGCAAGCTCAAATGCTCTGACTGCCAAAGTATTAAAATTAAATGGACGTAAGATTAACGTAGCGGGAAGTTCTTTCAACACATCCACAAATACTAATAATAAGGCACTTAGTACGCTGGTTTTCATTAAAGGCACATGAATAACTCTGAGAACTTGTAGAGGTTTATACCCTAATGAGCGAGCGGCATCATCCATACTTGGTTTGACTCTAGACAAGCCTGTATCAATATTGTGCATAGCGACAGCTAAAAAGCGACTGCTGTAAACCAAAATCAAAGCAAACAATGAACCTGAAAACACTAAGCCAACACTCACGTCAAACCAATTTTCAGTCAGAGTATTTAATTTTATATCCAACCAACTAAGTGAAATCATGGCACCGATAGCAATCACAGTTCCGGGCACTGCATATCCTAGGTTAACCACACCCACTAGAATTTGTATCGGCTTAATAGGATTAAGGCGTTTTCCATAAGCAAAGATAAGTGCCAATATCACTGCGGTGATGGCTGCAATAGCGGCCAAATAGAAACTATTCCATAATAATAACCAAAATTCACTAGTGAGTTGTTTGGAATAGGTCATTGACGCCCATTTCAACAATTGCAGAACGGGTAGCATAAAACCAAAAAGCACCGGTATCACACATAAAAATGGCACCCAAAACGCTTTTCTACCGCTTAATTTTTGCCTGTTAACTTGCTGAGCTTTTTGTCCTTGAAAATAATAGCTAACTTTTCGCCTAGACAGATATTCAAGGATCAGTAGCAACACTACAAAACTGGTTAACATAGCAGCTAGTTGCGCCGCGGCAATGCCATTGCCTAAGCCGAACCAGGTTCTAAAAATACCGGTAGTAAAAGTACTCAGGCCAAAATATTGTACTGTTCCATAGTCTGCAAATGCCTCCATCATAGCTAAAGCTGCGCCCATTAAAATAGCGGGGCGCGCCAGGGGTAACACTACCTTAAACAAGTGTTCACTCGGGGATACACCTAGGCTTCGTGATACCTCTTCAAGGCTTGATGGTTGTTCGCTAAAAGCAGTTCTCGCTAACATATATACATAAGGATAAAGCACCAAGGACAACATAATTATAGCGCCTGGCAGGGAGCGAATATCAGGAAAATAATAATCCCCATATTGCCAGTGGAATGTATCTCTTAATAATGTTTGCAAAGGACCAGCAAAGTCCAACAAACCGGTATAGGTATAAGCAATAATGTACGCGGGCATCGCCATTGGCAGCAATATTAACCATTGTAATTGTTTTCGGCCTGCAAATTCATACCTGGCAATACACCAAGCTAAGACAGTACCAATCACAATCACTAAGAAGCCAACGCCAAAGGCTAATAACAGAGAGTTAACAATATAATCAGATAAAACAGTTGAATATAGATGTTGCCATATTTCAGTTTGCGGAAAAAAAACACTAACAAAAACAAGGCCTACTGGCGCCGCAAGGATAATACAGCCTAAGGTGATACTGATAAACCAAGGATTGAAACAGCTATAAAACCAGTTTATGAATTTCATAAACTGGTTTACTTTATCATCATCAAAATAGAAACTTTTAGGCTCACTTCCACCCAGCACGATCCATCATCTTAACTGCTGCTGCATTTAACTCACCTAGTTGACCTAAGGGTATTTGTTCAGTCTTGAATGTTCCAAAAGACTGAAGTAGTTCACTCCAAGCAATATTAGCTAAAATGGGGTATTCGTGATTGCTAGTGGCGTACCATAGCTGTGACTCATGACTGAGTAAAAAATCGATTAACTTGAGTGCTGCGTCCTTGTTTGGGGCATTTTTTGCTAAAGCTACACCAGATATATTGATGTGAGTGCCACGGTCAGCTTGATTCGGCCAAATAACTTTTACTTTTTTAGCTTGCTGCTGAGTTGTTTCATCTTCAGAACTCAACATTCCTGCAAGGTAATAAGTGTTAGCAATAGCGACATCACAAAGACCTGCTGCTACGGCTTTAATCTGGTCTCTGTCCCCACCTTGTGGAGAGCGAGCTAAATTATTAACCAAACCATTAACCCATTCCTGAGCAGCAGACTCACCCAATTGCGCAATTAATGCTGCCACCATAGATTGATTATAAATATTGCTAGAACTGCGAATACACACCCGCCCTTTCCATTCGGGACTAATTAAGTCTTCTACGTTGGCAATAGTCTGGGCATCAACTCTATCAACTGACACCATCATTGGTCGGGCTCGTAATGATAATCCTAACCAATGCCCCTGCTCGTCACGAAAGTTATTGGGCAATGCAGCAATCGCGGGGGATACCGATATAGTCTGTGTTAACCCTTGTTCTTTAGCTCGATATAAACGACCTACGTCTGTTGTTAATAATAAGTCTGCAGGGCTATATTTGCCTTCACTCTTTAGACGAGTGATAAGATTATCCGCCTTGCCAGTGACTAAATTGACTGTTATGCCCGTTTGTTGAGTAAATTTATCTAATAACGGTTTTATCAACGCTTCTTTGCGCGCTGAATACAAGTTTACTTGTTCTGCCATAACGGATGTAGACAGCATAGTGGTTATAACAAACATACAGAAAATGATATTCTTCAAAGGTATTCCTACTTTATAGAGGCACATGCAAAGACAGAAATTGGATGTTAATCTAATTGAGAATTATTCTCAATAGCAATTTATTATTCTTCGTACATCAAATAATGGGTTGGATGCATACCCAAAGACTCATACGTTTTCTGGGCGATTAGGTTTTCTTTTTCTACGTATAACCTAAAACCACATACATTCTGTTGTTGCTCAGCCAACGCTTTAACTTGGGCATACAACTCTGCATAAATACCTTGGCGCCTAAAGTCTGGGGTAATATAGACACTTTGCACCCACCAAAAAACAGCATTGCGCCAATCACTCCACTCGGTGGTTACCATTAAACTGCCCACCACTTTGTCATTTTGTTCAGCGACCAAATAAAAACCTTTATTATCATCAACAATTAATGCTGAAACGCCTTTAGATAGAATGACTTCGTCTAACTTTTTTTGTTCGGTTTCCCAAGCCATTAATTGATTAAACTTCACCAACGACGTTACATCTCCAAGCTTAGCAACCCGAATATTAATTTTTCCCAATTTATTCACACCTTCATCCACAGCTCTATTTACAGCTTAGTTAAATTTTAAAAATGACATCTACTGTATTGCCTTTGTTCGTGTACTCAACTGATTCGCACAGCTCTTTTACCAGTGAAATTCCACGTCCGTAACTTTTTTCAACATCGTCCAGTTTTGACATATGTCCTTGTTTAAAACCTTTACCTGAATCTTTAATTTTGATTGCCAAAGCGTTTTCATGAGGTCGATACTCTGCAGAAATAACAATACTGGCGCTCTCTAGTGCCGAAAGCCTTTCTTCGCGCAACGTAAAGTACTCAAAAAAACCGTCGTCAGATTGTTTTAATCCTGAATCAAGTTCTAGTACACCATGCTCTAGGGAATTATTGTATAGCTCACTCAACACCGTAAAGAGTTCTGAGTGAATTCCGTATAAGCTCAGCTGGTTGGTCACTACATTGACTAAATCAACCACAGGATCAGCAGACTTAATATGCTCGGCGTTCAGTTCAATCACAATTTTAATAGGAACCTTGGAAGCATGCCCCTTTATTTCAATCGGTTCAAATGGCTGGCTGGTAAAAATGACGACTGTAATATCGTCGTTGCGCTGCATTGAGCCAAGATATTCTGTAGCTTTACTGATAACACCCGCAACACTGATATCAGGTTGGCTGTTTAACAACTTTTCAATACCCTCGTCACCCAGCATCTTATGTTGTTCATTTTCAAGTTCGACAATACCATCACTATAAGCCACCAGCCTGTCACCGAATTGCATTGCATAACGCTCGACTTCAGATTCAAACTCATGGTTTTCCAATATCCCCAGAGACATATGTCGTGATGCAAAACGCTTGACTATTTTTCCATTAGGATTTTGTAATAACAGGCTAGGCATCCCACCATTCCAAATATCTATTTGTTTACCCGTGTTATTGATTTCAACAATTGCCGCAGCAAAAAACATATCATCAGGAAGTAACATCAGCAAAGTTTGGTTAATGGTTTCAGCCATTTCCATCAAAGAAAGTCCTTTCTTGGACATCGTATGAAAGGCTTGTGATACTGGAAGTGCCCCAATAGCCGAAGCTAAACCATGGCCTGTAAAATCACCGATTAAAAAGTACATTCCGCCAGTGGGGCTTTCACTGGCTAAAAATAAGTCACCATTAAAATCACTGGCGGGATTCAAGGAGTAATCGAGGTATCGAGTGAATGACTTCTTAACTGAAAGCGCATTGGCAAAAATATGCTCAACAATTTTATGCTCGCGCTCTATGGAATTTCGATAAAAAGAAAGTTGTTTATTTTGCTCATAAGCTTTCTTACTCAATAACCGAGTACGAGCATGAGCCCGGATTTTTGCGGCCAAAATAACTTTATCAAAAGGTTTGGCAACAAAATCATCTCCACCGACCTCTAAGCACCTTGCGAGTGATTCTTCATCTTCAAGGGCTGTGATAAAAATAATAGGTAAATATATATCACCAGCTAACTTTTTTAATCTCGTAGCAACTTCGTAACCGTCCATCTCTGGCATCACAACATCAAGCAAGACAAGATCAGGATTGATACGTTTTGCTAATTCAATCGCTACTGCCCCATCCTCTGCTTCATAGGTATCCATATAACCCTGTTGCTCAAGCATATGTAACAGCAAAAAGCGATTAAGGGTGTCGTCATCAACGACTAAAATACGCATAATGAGTTAGGAAGGACTATACAATGTTGAATTTTTTGCCAAAACGGGCAATCTGCAGAATTTTTAAAACTTGTGGGCGACAATGGGTGATTTTAAATGATTTCACTGAGACACTTAAACTTTTTTGCATGTTTAATAACATACCTAAGGCAGAACTATCCATGTATTCAGTTCTTTGTAAATTAATAACGATGCTATTTACCTTTTCGTTACCTTCGGAATAAGCTAAGCGAAAATCTTGGACTTTACCAAAATCGAATTTTTCTTCTAGATAGATGGTTAATTCTTTACCATCTTCAGAAAATTCCCTGTCTAAACTCATGTATTCCCCCTATTAAACAATAAAAATTATCAGAGTATCTGACGCTAAATTAATTTTATTAAATAATAAGTTTACAGCTTTGCCTACAAAGAATCGCATTTTTTTATTAGAATATGTTATCTACCCACTCAGCATCAATATAGTACGAGATAAAAATGAGTGAAAATAGACTGGTATACAGCACACAAACTGGGCGTATTCATACTAAAGATCAAATTAAACCATCTATAAAAACAGATGGAGTGGTACGTATTCGCCTTGAAACCAAAGGCCGCAAGGGTAAAGGCATGACCACAATAGCTGGTTTGGACTTACCTGAAAAAGAATTAAAAGACTTGTGCAGCCAATTAAAAAAAATGTGTGGAACAGGGGGCGCGATAAAAATAGGTATAATTGAAATTCAAGGTGACAACCGCGATAAAATCAAAGCAACACTCGAACAACTAGGCCATAATGTGAAACTAGCAGGTGGTTAATAGCTAGCAGCAATACAAATTAGGAGTCTCAATGCACCGTCTCGCTTTGTCAGAAGTTAGTATTATCTTAGTCGAACCTTCTGATACACAATGTAAAATCATAATTAAGCAGTTAGCAGCAGCCGAAATTCATCACGTAGAAGCTGTGGGTAGCGTTAAACAAGCTATTGAAGCGATTACCAAACATGGTGCAGATTTAGTTGTCAGTGCTATGTACTTTGAAGACGGAACCGGCCTAGATATCATAAAACATATTAAGAATGACGAGTCCTATGCCTCGACTCCTTTTATGTTGGTTTCCAGTGAAAACCGGGTCGAAAAACTGGAAGAGTTTAAACAGTCTGGTGTAGCGGCTATTTTGCCTAAACCTTTTACCCCAGAAAATTTAGAGAAAGCATTAAAAGCCTCACTTGACTTGATCAACTCTGATGAGCTGGATCTGGAATTATTTGACGTGCAAGACGTGAGAGTATTATTAGTTGATGATAGTAAACTTGCACGAAATCACATTCGTAGGGTATTAAATAGTTTAGGGCTACAAAAAATACTAGAAGCCGAAAATGGTGCACAAGCACTGACCATATTAAAAGAGAATACCTTTGATTTGGTGGTCACAGATTATAATATGCCTGAGATGGATGGCAGGGAACTTTCTGAATTTATTCGCTTTAATCCTGAAACTGCACATATACCTATTATTATGGTTACCAGTGAATCAAGCTCTAGTTTGCATATGGCAAATATTCACCAAACGGGTGTTAACGCATTATGTGACAAACCCTTTGAAGTGAATGAAGTACGCAAAATGTTAACCTCATTACTCGGACAATAAATAACGAGCAAGCCGTTATTTGTTATTTATGAGAAACAATAAAATGGTGCTTAAGTAAATCATTGACATATAAGTACTGGCTTTATAAGTTCTTATACATAAAATAAGTATTTAAACCTCCCTTCCAAGAGGTTTTTTTTAAACCATAAGTGAACATCATGTCATCATCAGAACTAGAAAAACTTAGAGTCAAAATCACTGAACTTGACACACAACTACTGACTTTTTTAGCCCAGAGGCAGCAATACACTCATCAAGTCGCTGAAACCAAGATCAAAAACCAGATCCCTGTACGTGATCAAAAACGTGAGGAAAAATTATTGATTAGGTTGATAAAAGAAGGTAAAAAACACGGACTAGATGCCCACTATGTCACGCAATTATTTCATGTCATCATTGAAGACTCTGTTTTAAATCAACAAGCATTATTAGCAGCAAGAGCCAACCCAGGAAGTAGCCTACCACTGAATCGCGTCGCTTTTCTGGGTGGCAAAGGTTCTTACAGTTATCTGGCCACACAGAAATATTTTTCTAGGCGTCCTGGTGAACTACTTGAAATAGGCTGCCAAAGTTTTTTAGAAATCATTAAAAAGGTGGAGAACAAAGAAGCTGACTATGCAGTATTGCCTATTGAGAACACCTCTTCAGGCAGTATCAATGAAGTATACGACCAACTGCAACATACTCATCTTTCGATCATTGGTGAACTCACTCACCCCATTAAACATGCCTTATTAGTCAATCAAGAAACCGATGTTACCAAGATAAAAACCTTATACGCCCATCCGCAAGTATTTGCTCAATGTAGTCACTTCCTTGCAGAACTAGGTAATGTAGAAGTTAAACCTTGCGATAGTACTTCTGCAGCTATGTTGAAAGTAGCCGAATTAAATCGTGATGATATTGCGGCTATGGGCAGTGAAACCGGAGGCAATTTATATGGTTTGCATGCAATTAAATCAAACCTAGCCAACCAAAAAGAGAATCATAGTCGCTTTTTTGTGGTTGCCCTTAAGCCCGTCAACGTGCCATTACAAGTGCCTGCAAAAACCACCTTAGTCATGTCAACCGTGCAAAAACCGGGCGCCCTAGTAGAGGCATTGATGGTATTGCGTGACAATAAAATTAATATGACCAAGCTTGAGTCTAGGCCTATGACTGGCAACCCTTGGGAAGAAATGTTTTATCTTGATGTAGAAGGTAATGTTCAAGACGGACCTATGCAGCAAGCATTAGAAGAGTTACAGGCCATGACACGATACTTTAAAGTATTGGGCTGTTATCCAAGTGAAGAGATAAACCCAACAAAGGTCGCCGCGGTAAGTGCTTTAGCCGAATAGTCGATTGTATAAAAGTCATTCTCACAAAAAAAACGGGTCAGTTAAACTGTACCCGTTTTTTTATACATCGAAGACTTTCTATACTTTAAAGCGATCCACCAACTCATGAGTATGAGCAGCTATTTCGGCGAGGCTTTCTGCAGCCGTACTGGTTTGTTTAGAACCTTCTTCCACATCTCCTGCCAGCTCACTGATCTGTTTAACACTGAGAACTACCGATTGAGAGGCTTGATTTTGCTCTTCTGTTGCTGATGCCACTGTTTCAGTTAATTGTAAGACTTGGTTAAGGTTTTTAGATAACTCATCCATAGCAACCGTGACCAAATCTACCAAATGTATGCCACCACCTGCTGCTGCGGTTGCCCGTTCCATGGAATTCACCGACTTAGTTGCGGATTGATTCATCACTTCAACTAGCTTAGAAATTTCGACTGTGCTCTCTTGTGAGCGCGTCGCTAAGGCTCTTACTTCATCTGCTACAACTGAGAAACCTCTACCAGCTTCACCAGCTCTAGCCGCCTCTATCGCTGCATTAAGAGCCAGTAAGTTAGTCTGATCAGCAATACTGGTGATCACGTTGAGGACAGTGGTGATTTGATTGACTTCGTTTTTCAAACTCATAATCACCTTGCCTGAGTCATCAATTAAGTTTACCAACAGCTTAATATTATCAGCGGCCATATCCGCTCGCTGCATATTTTCTTTTAAACTTGCTTGGGCTTCAATACTTTGCGTATTGGTCTTCTGTGTTGATTGACTCACATCTGCAACTGCCAAAGACAATTGCTGCATAGCAGTAGAAACCATATGGGTCTGGTCACGCTGCTGGCTGGTTTTATTGACACTGTCTAAAGTAATCACACTGAGCTCTTGAGACGCGGAAGACAGACTATCTGCATCAATTTTAACCTGTGAAATAATATCGCGGATTTGTCTAATAAATAAGTTAAAACCATTAGAAATACGGTCTATTTCGGGAATGCCACTGGGTTTAATTTGAATGGTCAGGTCGCCCTCACCTTCTGATAACTCTTCACATGTTCTTCCTAAACGATTCAGTGGTTGCACAATCCTAGCAGCAAATAACAGCACCACTACGACTGACACACCGAGGATCAGAAATGCCTCAATCAAAGTAGAGATGATTAAATTATTTTTCACAGTAGTGGCCGACCTTAACGCCTCTTCTACATCTAATTCAGCCATCAATGCATAATTAAACTCACCAATTTTAAGTGGGGAATAAGAAGAGAAGACTTCAACATCTCGGTAATCAACTATGCTTTCAAACCCGGTTTCACCTCTTAGTGCTCGTTTAGCTGCTTCAGAGTCAACGGGTTGGATCCCAATCGTAGTGTCTCTTGATATGATCTCCTTAGCTTGCAGGGGATATTTATTTTTTATTACTTTTAAATAATTAGGTTTGTCTTCGACAAAAAACCGACTTTCATTTAATAAAACACTACTACTGTTGACTAAATATGTTTCTCCAGACTCACCGAAACCCTTTTCTGACCATAATGCTTCATGGGTTAATAGTTTATTAATCCTGTCCATAGGCATTTGAAAAATCAGTACTGCGATCGGTTTACCTTTAGAATAGATAGGCGTTGAGGCGAAACCGGCGAGTGCGTCATAAGAAGGTCGATATTGATTAAATTCACTAAAAAACACATCACCTTTTTGAGCATTACTTGCAGCAGAAAAAGCTTCGCCAATGCCGGAATCGGTGTATGGCCCAGTCTTGATACTGGTGGCATAATCCAACTCTTTAAATACACTGTAAACAATATTACCGTTGTCTATATCTACTATAAAAATATCATAGTAACCAAACTCCTGCAGAAAATGACGTATTTCAGGGTGATATTTATTGTGCAGTTGAGCATAGGGAGAATTGTTACCTAAATCTACTAAGCTATCTTTTTCACCCAAGTCAAAGGGTGAGCCCGCAATAAAGTCATACTGTAAAGCTAAGGCCGTTTGACTTAATCCGTTTAAAGCACTCCCCCTATCAACTAATGGTTCCGGGTTGCTGACGTTATATTGTTGAGTAAAATCTGATGAATAATACCTTTCCAACTGCTTTTTTTGAGCGGGATTAACGTTACCTCGTTGCGAAACATACTGGTTAAACGCGGGGATAAAACCTTCTGCCGCGTCTACCAACGAAACGTTAAACGCCTTGGTGCGAATTTGTGATTCAATAAAATTGAAATATTCACCAATGGCTTCACCAGTTTGCACACTTTGTGAAATCAATCGCTCTTTGACTGCTCCAGTCAGCGCTGCATTGGATTCACTTACCGCAACATTTACGGACACTACCCCCATCAAAACAATGGTACTCAATAAAATAAATATTATTGCAATCAGTAATCTTGCTTTTAACGACATTCAGTCCGCCTAATGTGTAAACCAAAAGTTGGTTTTTTTAAAATTAAAAATTATTAGATTTTTACGAAAACAAGCACTAATTAGATCAAAATATTTTTTCTTAAAATAGTTAGCTATCTTCACTTAAAGAACGATCATCGTCGGCTTTGAGTAAAAGTTTTCTACTATCAACCAAACATTGTTTGGCATAATCACCAAACCAAGAGCCAATTTTTAAAAATTGCTTTATGAACTCACCTTTATTGTTCGTTTCAACCAAGGACAATGCCTGATTAAATTTCACACTAAATTCAGTTAATAAAGCAACACTGTCCTTATTATCAAATATAATATCGGCGTACAACGCAGGATCTTGAGCAAATAATCGGCCAACCATCGCCAATTCCAAGCGGTAAATAGGTGAACTTAAGGAGATTAATTGCTGCAGATCAGGGTTTTCACCAGCCAAATGTGAGCCGAACACAAAACTACAAAAGTGCCTCATCACCTGAATAAACACCATGGCATCATCATGCTCTTTAGCCGTGGTCTGTTGCAATATGCCTCCCCAGATACGAATTTGCTGCAATAGCCATTCATATTGTTCCCCACCACGACCATGGCATACCACCATGATCTGCTTAACCATACTAGGCACATCAGGTCCAAACATGGGATGCAGCCCCAATACGGGCCCTTTGTGCGCCGCCATCATGGCAGCTAGTGGTTTTTGTTTGATACTAGTGATATCAACTAACACACAGTCTAAAGGCAAACATGTCAGTTTAGATATAATACTTTCGGTTAACTTGATGGGTACTGCGACTAATACTAAGCCGGCATCATTGAGGATAGAATCGGCATTTGGCCAGTCGTTTTGTTCAAGCAACTGGACTGTGTATCCACTGCGTTTAAACATATCAACAAAAACCCTGCCTAAGGCGCCAGCCCCACCTATCACTACAACCTTTTGAATCAGTGGGTTAGTGCATAAATATTCAACATTTTGAGTATGATAAGACTCACGCATGATCCTGCGCAACAAATCTTCAATTAAAACCGGAGATACGTTTTGTTGTTCCGCTTCTGCCCGTCTTTTGGCAATCAGTTCAGCTTCACGCTCAGGTACATAAATGGGTAAGCCAACCTGACTCTTATATTGGCCTACCTTAGCGGTAATTTCAGCCCGCTGAGCCAATAATTTAACTAACTGGCTATCAACTTCATCGATTTGTTGTCTCAGCTCACTAAGTTCATTGGGCGATACGGGCATAAGTTTTCCTAGTCTTGGGCGTCATTTAACCTATTTAACCGCATAGGTAATACTGTTATCAACTTATCTCGCATATGATTAATCAAATCTTCTGTTGTTTGCCAATTAATGCAACCGTCTGTTATGGATACACCATATTCTAACTCTGCAGGCGTTTTACCTGAACTACTTTGATTACCATGATTCAAGTGACTTTCTAACATAATACCGATAACCGATTCATTACCTTCAAGGATTTGGTTAACCACATTTTTAGCTACTAAGGGCTGTCTGCGAAAGTCTTTGCTAGAATTCGCGTGACTGCAGTCGATCACTAAGCCTGCACTCAACTTAACGTTCTCCAATTCAGCTTCACAGTCAGCTACACAAACAGAATCATAGTTAGGCTGTTTACCACCACGCAAAATGATATGACCATCTGGGTTACCTTGGGTAGTAATCACACTCACTTGCCCTTCACCATTAATACCCATAAAACTATGACCAGAAGCAGCTGATTGCAGTGCATTAATGGCAATACCTAAACTGCCATCTGTACCATTTTTAAATCCCACGGGCATAGACAAGCCACTGGCCATTTCTCTATGGGTTTGTGATTCAGACGTTCGCGCACCTATTGCAGACCAGCTAAACAATTCCGCCAAATATTGAGGGCTAATGGGGTCAAGAGCTTCGGTGGCGACTGGTAATTCAAGTTCTGCTAACCAAATCAATAATTCTCTGGCTTTACGTAAACCAGTCTCGATATCAAAGGTATCGTTAATATGTGGGTCATTGATCAATCCTTTCCAACCAACGGTAGTGCGTGGTTTTTCAAAATAAACACGCATCACGATATACAGCGTGTCTTTACAGCTCTCATGTAACTCTTTGAGCTTAAGTGCATATTCTTTTGCCGCTTCAATGTCATGTATGGAACAAGGACCACATATCACTAAAAAGCGGTGATCTTTGCGATGCAAAATATCACTAATAACTTGTCTTGATGATTGAACAACTTGTAAAGCTGAATCGCTCACTGGTAATTCAGACTTTAACTCTTGAGGTGTCACTAATACTTTTTCAGAGGAAATATTAATGTTGTTGATGCTGTCACGTAACATGATTTGACTCTTTTAAATTAAACTAAAATTTGGCATTGACTCAACCCATATGGGGAACCGAAACACCTGACATTTTTATAACACCGACATAATGTAATGATTTAGTTACACTTGGCATTTTATTTTTTTTCGAAATTGAATTGACTTTTTAACAGCTATTAAATTTAACAACAAGTTTTAATTGCCTTTATTATGCTACCTGCTTGTTTTTCAAGCAATTCATCCATAAACATAGCCAAATCAATAGCTCTTAAAACAAAGATACGATAAAGCAGAGATTATCTAAATAACTGAAAGAGGCTACCTTATATAAAGGTAGCCAAATATAAGGCTTATCCTACCGGGTAGACATAACTTGACTGGATCCCAAGTGGCATACCTAGTCCCCAATAAGCCAGTAAAAACACTGACCAAAGTAGTAAAAGGCTAATGGAATAAGGCAACATTAATGATAGAAGAGTGCCTATGCCTGTTGACTTAACATAGCGCTGACAATACACCACGACAAGTGGAAAATAGGGCATCAAGGGCGTAATTATATTAGAAGACGAATCCCCTACTCTATAAGCAGCTTGTGTCAAGTCTGGCGAAATATTTAGCTGCATTAACATAGGCACGAAGATAGGCCCCAACAAGGCCCACTTAGCAGAGGATGAACCCACAAAAAGATTAACAAATGCGGTCAAAAAAATAATACCCACTATTGTTACCATACTGGGTAGTGCCAGTGTTTTTAATACCTCAGCCCCTTCAATTGCCAACAATGCTCCTAAGTTTGACTTACCAAATGCATCAATAAACAATGAACAGAAAAAAGCCATCACGATGTAATAACTCATGCCTTGCATTGCTTTCGTCATGGTATCAATCATATCTTTGCTTGACTTAAAAGTACCTGACATAAAACCAAACACAACACCTGGTAATAAAAATAACAAAAAGATGATTGGCACAATAGATTGCATTATGGGTGCAGTAAATGATGTTAACTCCCCAGTAGGTGCTCTGAAGGGTGAAGAGTCGGGATATAAAACGGCTACCAAAGCAATAAGCCCTCCTAACATTGTTAATGAGGCAAATTTTAACGCCCGACTTTGTTTTGCATTTAATTCATCAAACTTCGGAATATCAGCAGGATCGCCATCAACTTCAACATCTTTTAAGCGAGGTTCAATGACTTTATCGGTTAAATACCAGCCGATACTCACTACCAATAAGGTTGATGCAGAATTAAAAAACCAATTATTAAGCGGGTTTATTTGCATATCAGGGTCGATGATTTGTGCTGCACTCTGGGTAAAACTTTGCAGTAAAGGGTCAATAGCCGACGGAATAAAGTTAGCGCAAAAACCACCACTTACCCCCGCAAATGCAGCAGCAATACCCGCTAGCGGATGCCTACCCATCGCATAAAAGATAACGCCTGCAAGTGGAATAACTAGCACATACCCAGCGTCGGTTGCGGTATGACTAACAATGGCCACTAAGACCACCATGGGTGTTAGCAGTGTCTTGGGTGTTGAGTCGAGCATTCGTTTCAAACCGGCACTAATAAACCCTGAATGTTCTGCCACTCCCACACCTAACATAGCGACCAGCACGACACCTAAAGGAGCAAAACCAGTAAAGATAGTGACCATTCTAGACAGAAAGTCTGCCAATGAATCGCCTGTTAATAAGTTATTCACCACGACAACTTCGGCCGTCCTAGGGTCTATTGCACTAAAGGTAAAATTTGACAATATGGCTGACAAAACCCACACCACAATCAAACAAAACAAAAAAATAATCGCAGGATCAGGTAACTTATTTCCGACCCTTTCAACCTTGTCCAATGCGCGCATTGTCCAACTAGCTTGACTCGACATAAAACAACTCCAATTTTTCATTATATGAAATATTATTGACTAGAAAATATTTTGCCATAACGACTAATAAAGAATCTATAAACTGCAATACATACTCTTTGCTTAGTCCTTACTTAATCCTTAATTATTCTTATATACTCAAACTTTTAATCACTTTGGCTGGCACACCTGCCACCACAGTATTAGCGGCAACATCTTTATTCACCACAGCGCCTGCCGCAATCACTGCGTTATCACCAATATTTACACCTTCTAATATCTTGGCACCCATACCAATCCAAACACTATTGCCAACATTGATGGGTTTAGCTGTTTCAATACCTTTGTTACGTTTTATTGGATCTAAGGGATGGGTAGAAGTAGAGATCAATACGCCTGGAGCAAGCATCACATCATCACCAAAAATTACGGGGGCAGCGTCTAAAATGACTAGACCGTGGTTGGCGTAAAAGTTTTTACCCGCAGAAATATTGTAGCCGTAATCACAATAGAAATCAGGCTCTATCCAAGCACCTTCACAGTGACCGAATAATGTTTTAATGATGGTGCGACTGCCCTTCCTATCATCGATATCACATTGATTAAACTGCTGACAAAGCCTTTTAGCGTTAGCTCTGTCTTGCTGTAATATTTTGTTACTGGGAAAATACTCAAGCCCTTGCAACATTTTTTGTTTTTCGGTTAAGTCACTCATTCTAATCCCCTAAAGCTTCTTTTAAAAACGCCATGCCACAAAACGACTGACTTTTTGTCCTTGTGTCATATCGACAGTTTTAATGTTGGTAATGCCCAAATCTTGTAAACTTTTGTATATGTGAATGAGGTTATCTTTCTTCGAAACCAAACTGCTAAACCAGCGTATTTGAGTAGCATACTCTCTGCTTTCAGTGATCATCCGTTGGATAAACAATAGTTCGCCCCCCTCGCACCACAACTCATTTGATTGCCCAGCAAAATTAAGAGCAGTCCTGCTCTTTTGGGTATTTAGGTGGCTCCCCCGCTTTGACTTATTTTTAGTTAAATTCTGAATTTTTCGCTGCGAAACTGCTGTAGCCTGCTCAGGTGATTGATGAAAAGGCGGATTGCAGATACAAAAAGTAAAATACTCCCCTGATTTTATAACACCTTTAAAAATATGTTTTGGCTTATGTTGCTGTCTAACATTAATGTGGTTGGTTAGAACAAAATTTGAATCAATTATAGTCTCAGCTGATGTAATCGAAACAGGATCAATGTCTGTACCCACCATTTGCCAACCATAGGATCTAGTCGCAATAATAGGGTAAATAAGATTAGCACCGGTGCCAATATCTAAACCTTTAATAGTGCTGCCTTCAGGCACCACCGCTTGATTATCTTTAGCTAATAGGTCTGCAATGTGATGAACATAATCAGCTCTACCTGGAACGGGAGGACATAAATATCCAGCGGGGATATCCCAAAATCTCACCTGATAATAATGGCATAATAATGCAGCGTTGAGAGCTTTTACGCCATCGGGGTTGGCAAAGTCTATGGTTTTACCGCCATCAGGCTTAATTAGAATATGCGGCATCAAAGCAGGATAACTCTGAACTAGCTGGGCTAACGGATAACTATCTTGATGTAAATTTCTAGAATGTTTCAATGTCTGTCACTAGTCTATTTGGCTTTTGGATAACATATCTAAAGCCAAAGCCTCTGCCACTTTAATTCCATCGATGCCTGCCGACCAAATACCGCCCGCATATCCAGCACCTTCTCCAGCTGGATATAAACCACCGGTATTAATACTCTGCAGGTCTTTGCCACGTTTAATACAAATAGGTGAGGAGGTACGGGTTTCAACCCCCGTCAACAACCCGTCAGCCTTAGCAAACCCTTTAATTTTTTTATCAAAGGCAGGAATGGCCTCTTGAATAGCTTCTATAACGAAGCTTGGTACAACTTTAGATAAATCGGTCAACGTAATACCAGGCGTATAAGACGACTTTACCTCACCAAGTTGCTGACTCGATTTACCTTTTAAAAAATCTCCAATCAATTGCGCAGGTGCATGATAATTTTCCCCACCTACTTTATAGGCAAGCTCTTCAAGTCCGCGCTGCAAAGCAATACCAGCCAGAGGATGTTCTGGATAGTCTTGCTCTGGTGTGATGCCCACAACTATGGCGCTATTTGCATTACGTTCATGACGAGAATATTGACTCATGCCGTTGGTCACCACTCTACCTGCTTCAGACGCAGCAGCTACCACGGTTCCACCTGGGCACATACAAAAACTATAAACAGAGCGACCATTTTTACAGTGGTGCACCAATTTATAATCAGCAGCACCTAAAATAGGATTACCGGCATTATCCCCGAAGCGGCTTTCATCTATCATCGATTGTTCGTGTTCAATTCTAAAACCAATTGAAAATGGCTTAGCTTCAACATAAACACCTTGTTCATACAACATTTCAAAGGTATCGCGGGCACTATGCCCCACAGCCAAAACGGCATGTTCACATACTAGATACTCACCGTTTGATAAATGTAAGCCTTTAAGTTGGTTGTCTTGAATATCTACTTTATCAACTCTGATACCAAATCGGATCTCACCGCCTAACTCGGTAATCTGAGCGCGCATTTTTTCAACCATGTTAACCAATTTAAAGGTACCGATATGAGGTTTGCTAACATACAGTATTTCTTCTGGTGCGCCAGCTGCCACAAACTCATGTAGTACCTTGCGGCCATAATGCTTGCGGTCTTTGATTTGGCTATATAACTTTCCATCTGAGAATGTGCCTGCCCCTCCCTCCCCAAATTGAACATTTGACTCTGTATCGAGAGGCTTGTTACGCCAAAAACCAAACACATCTTTAGTACGTTCACGCACCGACTTACCGCGCTCTAAGACTATGGGTTTAAAACCCATTTGCGCCAATATCAAGGCAGCAAACAAGCCACAAGGACCAAGCCCAATAACCACAGGCCGAGAGGTCATGTTTTGTGGCGCCTTAGCAACAAACTTATATGTCATGTCTGGAGTTTCACGTACATGAGGATCATTGACAAACTGCTCTAGTAGTTCGGCTTGATTAGTTACCTCAATATCCACAATATAAATCAGTAAAATATCTGCTTTGTTGCGGGCATCATAAGCACGTTTAAATACCTCAAAAGACAACATATCTTCTGCGGCAATTCCCAACTTCTGCAAAATGGCAGCGGGCAGTGCCTCTTCATTATGATTTAAGGGTAATTTAACTTCGTTCAGACGCAACATAAGGTTTCCAATGATAGAACATAAACAACGCACCTCTATTAGGCGAAGCCCTTCATTTGACGAGGCAGGGCATTTTATGACAGATAGGATGCTTACGATAGGTAAATTCTACATTGAATTAAAGACACAGTTGTTGTTTTTTGCTGTCGCTACTTTATGATCGACAAAATGAAAAGAACTAAACAAAGATACCCACAACTATGACTTTTGTAGTCACCGACAGTTGCATTAAGTGTAAATATACCGACTGTGTGCCTGTATGCCCAGTCGATGCCTTTTATGAAGGTGAAAACTTCTTGGTGATCCATCCTGACATTTGTATTGACTGCGGCCTGTGTGTGCCTGAATGTCCTGTAGACGCTATATTTCAGGACAGCCATTTACCAACAGACCAACAACACTATTTGCAACTCAACGCCGAGTTAGCGGATGTATGGCCCAATATTATTGAGCTTAAAGCGCCACCAGAAGATGCAGAAGAATGGACAGGCGTATCTAACAAACTACCTTTACTCATCAAATAAGAGTTTCTCTTCGCCTATAAAGTGAAATCTTGCCAATGATCAATTTGGCATGTACATATTTATTTTAAAATTAACACTTTACCTCAAGTTAAGCTGAGGTTTTAAGGTCTGCTTCAAGTGATATTTATTAGCATTATTTCAATAGGAGAAAATATGCAAGCCACACTTGAACATATCAACCTCACCGTTACCGATACAGATGCAACTGCCGCAATACTAGCCAAAATATTTGACTGGAATATTCGCTGGACAGGTGCAGCAAAAGACAACGGTAAGACTATTCACTTAGGTACAGATAATACTTATCTGGCTGTTTATAGCCATGGGGATAAACACTATGCAAATATTTCGCACAAAACTATTGGAAACCTTAACCATATAGGTATTCAAGTAGACGATTTGGATGCAATAGAAACAAAAGTCAAAGCAGCAGGCTTAATACCTTTTAATCATGGGGACTATGAACCTGGAAGACGTTTTTATTTTAATTTGGAGGAGGGTCTAGAGATTGAAGTAGTAAGTTATCAATAACTTTTGATAAGCAGTAAATAGCAAAAACCCGCCAGAAGGCGGGTTTTCTTATTAAGTTAACGGTAACGCAAAATTTAAATTAACCTAGCTTTTCTTTAATACGTGCAGAACGACCAGAGCGTTCACGCAAGTAGTAAAGTTTAGCGCGACGAACAGCACCACGACGTTTCACTTCAATAGAACTGATTGCCGGGCTGTGTGTTTGGAATATACGCTCAACACCTTCGCCGTTAGAAATCTTACGAACTGTAAAAGCAGAGTGTAGGCCACGGTTACGTTTAGCGATTACAACGCCTTCGTAAGCCTGAAGACGTTCTTTTTCGCCTTCTTTAACGCGTACTTGCACAACGACTGTGTCACCAGCACTAAATGCCGGAACGTCAGTTTTTAGCTGCGCTTCTTCAATTTTCTTGATGATGTCTTGATTTACTTTACTCATCATATCCTCTCATTCTAGATTAACTGTCATTATGCTGCTGCAAACTTTGTCGAAATAAATCTAACAACGTTTGCTGCTCCTCAGTCAGAGCTAGATCGTTTAATAATTCAGGGCGTCGTTGCCAGGTTCTACCTAACGACTGTTGTAACCGCCACTGCTTGATTTTTTTGTGGTCACCACTCAACAACACCTTAGGAACAAGCTCACCATCCAAGTTTTCTGGTCGGGTGTAGTGCGGACAATCTAACAAGCCATGACTAAATGAGTCTTGCTCGGCAGATTGGTCATGCCCTAACACACCGGGTACAAACCTTGAAACTGCATCCATTAAGACCATCGCAGGTAATTCGCCGCCACTTAACACGTAATCACCAATTGACCATTCCTCGTCAACCTGTGTTTGTATTACCCGTTCATCGATACCTTCATATCGACCAGCTACTAGAATCAAACTTTCATTTTCAGAAAGCTGTTTCACTCCTGCTTGATCCAGCTTTTCCCCTTGGGGAGAAAGGTAAATCACTTTTGTTTTTCTTCCCGCAGCCTCTTTAGCTGCCAGAATAGCGTCTTTTAATGGCTGAACCATCATCAGCATGCCAGGTCCACCACCGTATGGTCGGTCATCAACAGTGCGATGTTTGTCGAAAGTAAAATCTCTTGGATTAAAACACTCTACTTGTAACAATCCGTTTTTCACGGCTCGCCCTACTACTCCCTGCTGGGTAAAAGTCTCGAACATTTCTGGAAACAGACTAATAACACCATACCAACGACTCGGTTCCCGACTAGGTTCTTGCATTAAAATGCAGGATCCCAATCCACTGTGACCGTTTTCGCCTGCCGGTCCACTTGTTTGATCACTTGATCTAACAAATAAGGAACCATGCGTTCTTTTTGACCAAAAGCGTCATTCAAATTAGCTTTGACTAACAACACGTCATTAGCACCAGTTTCGAATAACTCTTTAATAACACCCAAGTTGTAACCTTTATCGGTCACTACTTGCATGCCGACCAACTCACGCCAATAAACATCGCTGTCATCTAATTCAGGTAGCATTTCTGCTTTAATGGAAATCTCAAGATTTTTGATACCTTCGGCATCGTCTCGATTATCCACCCCAACCAATTTGGCAACTAAACCTTTATTGTGGGTTCGCCACTGGTCGACGACATACTTGTTGCCTTCTTGCACTTGACCTAAAAGCCAAGGAGTGTAGGCAAACACGCCGTCTAAATCATGGGTATAAGATGTGATTTTGACCCAACCTTTGACACCATATGGCGCACCGATTATGCCAATCACTAATGTGTCAGACGCAGAACTCATTTCTCAATACCTTCTTTGCAACTGCAATTAAGCAGCTGCCTTTTGTGCATCTTTCACCAAGCGTGCAACACGGTCAGATAAGCCTGCGCCTACCCCAACCCAATGCTCAACACGGCCTAAGTCCAAGCGTAAACGCTCTTCTTGACCCATTGCAGTTGGATTGAAAAAACCAATGTTTTCAATAAAACGGCCATCGCGTGAACGACGACTGTCTGCAACCACTACTTGATAAAATGGACGCTTTTTAGCGCCACCACGCTGTAAACGAATAGTAACCATATATGCCTCAGACTCGTTGTAGCGTTAACGTTAACTTAATTTACCTTTAATTCTGACAGTTTTTAGCCAGATAAAAGGCCGCGGTATTTTACGGGTTTGGGGCTGTTATGCAAGTTTAATTAGCACAAGAGGTAAGATAATTCAGTCTGAATTACGGATATTGTATTAATACTACATTGTGGAAGCTTATATCATCAGCCTGCCAGTCTATAATTTTTGTATCCAGACAAAAAACAGCAGCAGCTAGGAATCAGCTGTTCTGCCCCATAGGTCCCAAATGCACAATTCACAATTCACAATTCACAATTCACAATTCACTAAATAGTTTAGAGATGGGGTCACATTAACTACTCAATATTTTAAGGGGTAATGACAAAGCACCGTTATCTGTTTGGCCCACAAACCAAATAATGGCACTTAAGCCACCCAAAGTGATGACGTACCACAAAATGGAAATGATTTGTGCATAACGGTTAAGAGGCAATAGCTCACTTAGGTGACGGCGTTTATATTCAAATAGTATTTCCACACTACCTATAGCAAGTAAAAAACCTAATAAAGCCAAACCAAAGTGATAACTGACATAAACACCTAACATGGCTCCCAGTGCGCAGGCGACTATACCCACACGAGAGTTAATCGAAAAAGCGATACTTTTCAGTACATGCCCACCATCTAAAGGTAATACAGGTAACATATTAAATAAATTAAGCAGTGCATTAAATACCGCTAAACCTGCGAGTACTTCTATATCAGTAAGCCAATAGCCCACTAAACAAACAATAGACAATATCAAGCCAAAAAATGGTCCCATAATTGAAATGACAATATCTTGCCAGCGTGTGTTAATTTTGTCGTCGCTGAGGGCTAAACCACCCACAAAAGGAATGAGGTAAATACCTTTGGTTTTCAAACCAAAGTACTGCATCGCCCTTATATGACCGTATTCATGAAACACCAGACAACATATCAAGGCAATGGCAAACTCAATTGAAAACAACCAGCTATAAGCGGCTAAACTGCCCGCAGCAAACAACACTTTAATAACCTTGGCACTTTTAAACAGTTTTAAACCCAGCCCCGCCAAACCAATAAAACTAAATTTCATCGGTTGTTTTTTACCTTGAATGACTTGCCTTTGCTCTATGTCTTTTTCAGTAAGGGTATTTTCATGTAATAGCTCATCATTAACTAAAAGCTTGAATTGCAGTTCAAAAGGCTGCCATTGCAAAGCACCATTGAGATCCACTTGAAGATCGCCCTGCTCACTTTGTAAGGAAAATTGATGTGAAAATTTATCACTGTCGGCACTGGCACTAATTTGCGAAACGCATTGTTCCCCCCAAAACAGTTGTTGCCACCCAGCCATTGAACCTTCCAACTTAAGTGTTTTACCTAAACACTCTACTTCTAACAATTGCACTATATAAACTCAACAAATAAAACCAAGCCCGATTATTGCTATATTTATTGATGGGACAAGGTTTATCGAGAATAAATGTTAAAAAGTAGATAAATGCAGTGAATAGCTAAAGATGTTGAACCTCAGAGCACGTCGAGAGCACTGAGGAAAGATCTAAAATACAGGTTGGTTTACCATAATTGATTCTGCAATTTGCCTTCCAGATAATTTGAATTCCTTATACACTTTTACTTTTCAATGGCCCTGAGCAGCAGACCCCTAGTCATATGTTTAATGCACCATCTCGCCACTGAATCTATCTCGGCCTTTCCAATATGTGCATTCAGGACAAAAATCACCTTCCAGATAATCAATTCCTTCTTCGTGAGGACAACCGATTATTGCTTCGACC
>Ga0307492_10000137_pt1 | contig 32802 bp, 32 predicted proteins | sample SI3LmetaG_FD_202365 | JGI IMG/M metagenome (GOLD analysis project Ga0307492, IMG submission 202365) | Sea-ice brine microbial communities from Beaufort Sea near Barrow, Alaska, United States - SI3L | ecosystem: Environmental > Aquatic > Marine > Coastal | place: USA: Alaska | collected 2017-05-06 | reverse complement strand
CATTGCCTTCGAAGTAGGTATGCAAAATTCAGGACTCGCATCAGGTATTGCAGTGGAAATGGGACGAGTCGCGAGCATGGGATTAGCGCCTGCAGTATTTGGTCCCATAATGAATATAACAAGCTCATCAATAGCTGCATGGTGGCGCGGCAAAAAGACAGTAATCTCAATCGAAGAAAATCAAAGGTAATAATCGAAACTAAAAAGCCTCTTTTAATCTATATATTGACTACTTAAAGCCGCGCTTTTCCTTGATCATTTCATAGGCTGACTGGATGTCTTGGGTTTTATTTTTTGCTAACTCCAGCGCTTGTTTGGGTAAACCTTTTGAGACTAGTTTGTCTGGGTGATGCTCACTCATCAACTTACGGTATGCTTTTTTGATACTTTTATCGTCATCGGCTGTTGTAACCCCAAGAATCTTATAAGCGTCATCCAAGGATTGTTGAGACGAATACTTTTGTCCATTAGCATTTTGTTTCCCACCACCTTGTCTGAAACGCATTTCTGCTTCAAAAGCGGATAACAAATACAACAAATCATGCTGGCTAAAGCCTAAGTACTGAGACACAGTCTCTAGAATAGCTTGTTCTTCTTTATCCAGTTTGCCGTCAACATAAGCGGCTTGTATTAAGATTTCTAAATACACCTGTAAAATATCACGGCGGCCATGACAAGACTCTTTAAACTCTTGAACCGTTTGTTTCAGAGCGAAGTCTGGAGCCTTGCCATCCCTAAAAGCCTGCTGTGCCTCTTTACGCACATCGCCTTCAAGGTTCATCTGATCCATCAAGGCACTAGCCATGCGTATTTCGACATCACTTACCTTGCCATCAGCTTTAGCAACATGCCCCATCACTGAAAACAGGCAATGAAAAAAAACAGCTTGGGTTTTGAATTCATCCTTGCTGGCAAAAAAACGGTTGAATCCACCGGTTTGATTAAAATTTTTGCTATAACCTTTATCGAACATATGTCCGACTATAAAACCCAAAACCGCACCAGGGATGCGCCCGAACATAAAACCAAAAATGGTACCTAAAATTTTACCTATCATCTGCTTCCGTTAATTTTTTTTATTTAATTCATTTAATCGTTGTGGGGTACCCACATCTGTCCATTGCCCCGTAAAATGTTGCGCTGCAATTAAACCTTGGTTAATGGCTGTTCGCCACATAGGGGGCAAAGCCTTAACCCCGGAGCTCTGCTGTGCAAAAAAGCTTTTACGATAAACGGCAATCCCACTGAACGTTAATTTAGATCCTTGTTTAGGGTCTAAACCATGACCCGTAAAGTAAAAATCTCCTTTTGGATTATGATCAGGATTATCAACCATCACCAAATGAGCTTCTACCCCTTCGGATAAAAATCTGGGTAAAGCCTCAAAATTAAAATCAGTAAAAATATCACCGTTAACCACAGTAAACATTTCATCCTTTGAGTTTGAACAAAGCAACGGTAATGCGTTAATTATGCCTCCCGCGGTTTCTAATGCTTGAGTCTCGGCAGAATAGAGTATATCCAAATCAAAACGTTCACCATTACCCAAGACACGTTCAATCTGTTGACCTAACCATGCATGGTTGATAACAACTCGCTCATAACCTGAGCGTTTAAGCGCTTCAAGGTGATATTCAATCAGAGGTTTACCCTGAACTTTAAGCAGAGGCTTAGGCACAGAATCGGTTAAAGGCCGCATTCGTTCTCCCCTACCTGCGGCTAAAATCATCGCAGTATTAACTGTCATGATAAGTAGACTTTATTTTTTGCAAAACACTTGGCAACACTCGCTCACGGACAAACTGAGCAAACTCAGAATATTTTGGGTATTGACTGGCTTCGTTAATCAGATAATGCAAAGTTTGGGGGATATCTGCCAAGAAGCTTGATTTGTGATCACGGATGAACAAACGTGCAAAGATACCTGCAATCTTGATATGTCTTTGCATCCCCACACAATCAAACCACATTTTAAATTCATTCCAAGGATACTGAGCATAATATTCTGCATGCCAGTCTTGTAACCACTGCTGCACTTTTTCTTGTGGCCAGTCTTGATAACTATCCCTTAGTAGCGAAACCGCATCATAAGTAATAGGCCCCACAACCGCATCTTGAAAATCAATCACCCCGATCTCATCATCCTCAAGTAACATTAGGTTGCGTGAATGATAGTCTCGGTGCATACCTACCCTAGGTTGAATCAAACATGAACTTTTGACTTCGTCAAAAACCTTACTCAGCATGTTTTGTTCTGCATCAGTCAGACGTAACTGCAAAAATTTATTCAATAACCAATCTGGAAAAAGACTTAATTCTCTGTCAATAAATGCACCGTCATGATCTGGTAATGGTCCTTTTTCAGTGGATAAGCAACCCTGGATAATGGGAATATTAGCTAATGCTTTGGGATATAGCAGGTCACAGGTGTCTTCCGTTAAAACATCGCTAAACAAGCGATTCCCGAAATCTTGCTGAAGATAAAATCCATGCGCAAGATCGAAGGCGTAGACTTCGGGTACCTTTATGCCTTTTTCACGATAACTTTGAGCCACAGCAATATACTGAGCGGTATCTTCACTTGTTGGAGGCGCATCGACGGCAATAATCGATTGCTCATGATAAACAAATCTAAAGTATCTACGAAAACCAGCATCACCAGATACTATTTCCAAAGATTCACATTCAAAATCAGTGTGTTGATTAATCCAAATATGTAATTGCTGTTGTCGAAGTTGCTTGAAAGTTAACGGTGTTTTCAAGTTGATCTCTTATTATTATTCAAAATTGGCTGTTGTGAGAAAGTAAAGAATGGCGAAATATCGCTTTTTTTGCAAGTTTACTGGTAAATCCCATTGAAACCTTTAAAATTATACATTAACTAGCCGTTTTAAATGCAACTTTAGGTCACTTTGTACTTGTCCAGTATACAAAACAAACAACTGTTATTTATTAGCCTTCTGTCGATGTCGATTGGGCTAGCCGATGCCCAAGAAGTCTGTTTTGTTCCTTTGGCTGGGCCTAATCTTGATAATTCACTGCTTGAAGGGCAAATTCAGGTCAAGTCTGAGGATAGTGAAATCAATCAAGATACTCTTGCGCGATTCAAAGGCAAGGTAGAAATCGACAGTTACAGAGCAAAAATCAAAGCTGATGAAGCGATACTCAATCGTCAAACTCAGACTTTGAATGCAACGGGTAATGTCAGTTTTATAGACAATAACATCACTGTATCTAGTCAAAGTGTGCAATTGAATAGGATTTCAAATGAATTACTCATTGAAGAATCTTTTTATCAGTTAAATAATGTGCAAGGTCACGGTAAAGCCAAAACAATTGGTCTTGGCGAAAAAATCGGCATAAACCTTATAGAGTCTAGTTTTACCTCTTGTCCGGTAGACAATGAAGTGTGGCGCATTCAAGCCAGTAATATAGAAATTACCCCAGACCAAGCCAGAGGCGTAGTTAAACACGCGCGATTTTACATTAAAGACGTACCAGTGCTTTACTTACCGTACTTTTCCTTTCCTATTAACAACCAAAGGCAATCAGGTATCCTTTACCCGAGTATCTCGAGTAATAGCTCTACGGGTGTCAGTGTAGAGCAGCCTGTTTACTGGAACATTGCACCCAACTATGATTTAACGTTTAGTCCAAGATTTATGTCAGAGCGAGGAATGCAGCTTAAAACTGAATTCAGATATTTAACCGAGACACATACAGGTCAGGCAAATATTGAGTACCTGCCTGACGACCAAGATTTAAACGATGACACTGAGCGATATTTTTATCGATTAGTCCATAGTGGTCAAATTGGCGAAAATTGGCGAGTTAACGCAGATATTAACGGATTAAGCGATGACAACTACATTGTTGATTTAGGTTCTGATTATTACAATAGAGCAGATACCCATTTGTATAAAACACTGGGATTGAGTTATTTTTCAAAAAGCCTAGATGTCACGGCACAATTTAGAGACTTTGAGGTATTAGGCGACCACCCCGACAGCTACCGTGCATTGCCCGAAATTAGACTCAATTATTTAACACCAATGGGGTTAGGCGCCGAACTCCAGGTAAATTCAGAGTTAGCGTACTTTGAAAGCAGTGCACTAGATAATCCTACGGCGACACGGTTTCATATTGCTCCTACAGTGCGATATCCATTTCAAAATCAATGGAGTGAATTTCTAGCGGAGGCGACTATTTTACATACTCGATACATTCAGAAGAATATCCAGAATTTGGCGCTTGATAAGAATATCTCCCGTACCTTAGGCCAAGCTAAAGTTTACGGATCTTTGGCATTTGAGAGACCATCCAGTTGGTTTGGTGCGCCGGCAACCCAAACCTTTGAACCAAAAGTCCAGTACTTATACACCAGCTACAAAGACCAAAGTAACATTGGCAGATACGATACGACTCGACTATTCAATGACTTTGCAGGCTTATTCAGAGGGCAAGAATTTACAGGCCTAGATCGCATCAGCGATAATAACCAAATTACTGTGGGCATGACATCTAGGTTTATTGATAAGAATAACCAAGAACGTTTTAAACTCAGCCTAGGACAAATATTTTATTTAAAAGACAGCCAAGTAGTAGATGCAACTAAAGATGATGACCGTTCGGCCTTAGCAGCAGAATTAGATTGGCAAATAGGCAGTAAATGGTATGCTCACACACAAGCTCAGGTTTCAACTATTACCGACAAAGTCGAACGCAGTAGCTTGTCCTTAGAATATCAACTTGCCAAAAACAAAATCATCCAGATAAATCACCGATACGTAAGGGATTTATCTTCTGAAGAAATCAATCAAGTAGGTGTCACCGCCAGCTGGCCCATCACTAAAAATTGGCAATGGGTTGGCCGCTGGTATCATGACTTAGAACGTCACAGAACAGTGGAGAGTTATACTGGTGTGCAATATGAATCATGTTGCTGGAGTGTCAGTTTTGTTGCCCAGCGTAACTTAAGTAACCGCTTTGATGATAATGGATCACAAAGTACCAATGAATTTGAGTCGGGCTTTAATGTATACTTCACCACTCGAAATCTATTAAGAGATGGGTTGTTTGGATATAGACGCCCTTATTTATTGAACTAATAGAGAGCCAGTTTGTATATAGATGCTCTTATCTATTGAACTATTTGGGGTTTGAACTAACTAATTGTTGGTAACCTTTTTACATACCCAATGTGCGTAATCAAACAACGCCTTTAACTATAAAAGTAAAGATAATCATGAAAGTAATAGTAGTAGCCTTTTTAATTAGCTCTTTCTTATCATTTAAGACAGAGGCAGTACCTGAACTATTAGACAGCGTTTCTGTGATCGTTGATCAAGGTGTGGTGTTAGAGAGTCAAATAAGTGAATTAATCACAGTCGTTAAACGTAACGCTGTGCTTAACAACCAAACCCTTCCTTCTGACCGGGTGTTGCGCACTCAAGCGATTGAAAAGCTGATAATAGATAATTTGCAAACTCAGATGGCTGATCGTATGGGCATTCAAGTTAGTGATCCGCAGTTAGAGCAGACCATTGCTAATATTGCTAAGGGTGAGAATATGAATATTGCCCAGTTTCGTGAAAAAGTATCCCAGGAAGGTGTCACCTACGACACTTACCGCGAAGAAATTCGCAAAGAACTTATACTAGGCGAAGTACGCCGTGCCAATGTGCGCCGACGTGTATACATCACCGAACAAGAAATTAAAAATCTGGTCACCCTGATTGACGAACAAGGTGATGAACAGGCGGAATACAACTTGGGGCACATTTTAATTGAGTTTCCACCAGAACCAACCGATGAAGATATACAGCAAGCTAAAACTCGTGCAGATAAAGTGATTGAACTGCTTAACAAAGGTTCCGACTTTGCCAAAATCGCCACGGCTTCTTCAGGTGGCTCCCGTGCTTTAGAAGGTGGAGATCTGGGCTGGATGAACATTAACTCTATGCCCACCCTGTTTGCCGAAGCAGTACAAAAAAAGTCTAAAGACGACTTAATAGGTCCAATTAGAAGTGGCGCTGGCTTTCATATTTTGAAGGTAAAGGATCTTCGTGGTATCGAAACAGTCGAAGTCGAAGAAATAAATGCTCGTCATATATTAATTGCCCCTTCTATTATATTAAGCGACGAAAAAGCCAAAACAATGCTTAAAGGCTTTCGTGAAAAATTGCTAGCGGGCGAAGCCGACTTTGCTGAACTTGCCAAAGAACATTCTGCCGATCCGGGTTCTGCGTTAAAGGGCGGGGAATTAGGCTGGGCCGAACCGAGCAAATATGTAGATGATTTTCGCGATGCGTTAGCGAATTTAGAGATTGATGAAATCAGCCAACCCGTTAAAACTCAATATGGCTGGCATCTAATGCAATTACTTGAAAAGCGTGTGGGTGATATCACTGAAAAACGTAAAGAAGAAAAAGCCTACCAGTTGTTATTTCAGCGTAAATTTTCCGAAGAGTCAGATGTGTGGTTGAGAGAAATACGTGCAAGTGCATACATTGAAGTATTATCGCAGCAAGGCGAGTAATTGAAACCGCTAAAGTTAGCCATTACCCCGGGTGAGCCAGCAGGTATTGGTCCAGATTTACTTCTAGGCATTGCACAACAAGAATGGCCAGTGCAATTGGTGGCTTTTGCGGATGGAGACATGCTCAGGCAACGTGCTAAACAACTAAACTTAGCCATTACCTTAGTCCCATATGAGCAAAGTACTGAGCACACTTTGCCTGCTGGGCAATTATTTTTGGTCGATATAAAAACTAAAGTACCGGTCATTAGCGGTAAACTAGATAGCGAAAATGGCCACTATGTTGTAGAAACTTTGCGTCAAGCATGCAAAAAGAATCTAGATGGTGAATTTGATGCTGTGGTAACAGGCCCTGTTCACAAAGGCATCATTAATGAAGCCGGCATTTCTTTTAGTGGTCATACAGAATTTTTTGCTCACGAATCTAACACCAATGACGTAGTCATGATGTTAGCTACAGAAGGACTAAGAGTTGTGCTTGCCACCACCCATATTCCTTTGGCATATGTTGCTAAGGCGATTACTTTTGAGCGTTTGCACAAGGTAATACACATAGTTAATACCGACTTAATGCTGAAGTTTGGCATTAAAAAGCCACATATATTTGTGTGTGGTTTAAATCCTCATGCCGGTGAAAATGGGCATATCGGCAAAGAAGAAATTTTGGTTATCATACCTGCTCTAGATGCTTTACGAGCAGAAGGCTTAAACATCACGGGGCCTTTGCCCGCCGATACAATTTTTAATCCCAAATATTTAGAACAAGCTGACGTCGTGTTAGCCATGTATCATGATCAAGGACTACCTGTCTTGAAATACAAGGGTTTTGGGGCCTCAGTTAATATCACTTTAGGGTTACCGTTTATCCGCACTTCTGTCGATCACGGTACAGCATTAGATTTAGCCGGTACCGGTCATGCAGATGCAGGCAGCTTCAACCTTGCCATCGAAAAAGCCATATCAATAGCAGCGCAGAAAGAATGACTAAACAACATTTAGGGCATACAGCAAGAAAACGTTTTGGACAGAATTTTTTACATGATAACTATGTTATCGATCAAATAGTCACCGTCATAGGGCCGCAAAAAGACCAACACATGGTTGAAATTGGTCCTGGATTGGGAGCGCTAACTGAACCTGTCTGTGAATTAATTGATTCACTCACTGTGATTGAACTTGATAGAGATTTAGCTGCAAGGTTAAGAACGCATCCTTTTATTGCTAGTAAGCTGACCATTATTGAAGCTGATGCTCTAAAATACGACTTTTCGCAGTTATTATCAGATGATAAACCTTTACGCATTTTCGGTAACTTGCCCTACAATATTTCTACACCATTGATGTTTCACTTATTTTCTTTTGCCAATAAAGTACAAGACATGCACTTTATGCTACAAAAAGAAGTGGTAAATCGCTTAGCGGCCTCACCGGGCAATAAAAGTTATGGTCGTTTATCTGTTATGGCTCAATATCATTGCCAAATAATACCGGTATTACAAGTGCCTCCGGGCGCTTTTAATCCTCCACCTAAAGTCGATTCGGCTGTGGTTAGGCTTGTACCCCATCAGCAAAAACCCGTAACTTTAATAAATGAAGAAACCTTACATAAAGTCTGTGCCCAAGCTTTTAACCAAAGGCGTAAGACGATCCGCAATAGCTTAAAAGAAAGCCTTACCGAACAACAACTCATCGATATAGACATTAATCCAGAGTTACGTGCGGAAAATTTATCGTTACAGCAGTATGCAAAAATTGCTAATGCGGTAGACTCTTTAGTATCGAAATAAAGTGTATGGCAGCGTCAAATAATAGATGAAGCAATTGAATAAAGTTGAGATTACAGTAGAAACTCAGTATCTAAAAAACCAGATACCTGATAAAGATAAATATGTTTTCGCATATAAAATTTCGGTCCACAATAATGGCCAGAATTCGGTTCAGCTTATCAATCGATATTGGCTAATCACCGATGGCAATGGCAAGAAAACAGAAGTACAAGGCCCTGGAGTGATAGGTTTGCAACCACACATTTTGCCTGGTGATGTTTTTCAATACAGCAGTGGTGCTGTGTTAGATACTCCCGTGGGAACAATGCAAGGCTATTACGAAATGCAACAAGAAGATAGTGAGCGGTTTGAAGCTGTTATCAACGTTTTTAGTCTAGCTGTTCCTAACGTAGTCAACTAGCTCCTATGGCCACTTATATTGTTGGTGACATTCAAGGGTGCTTTTTGGGGTTGCAAAAGCTTTTAAAAAAGGTCAATTTCTCTCCGATTAACGACCGCTTAATTGCAGTTGGGGATTTGATTGGGCGTGGCACCCAACCACTTGAAACACTGGACTACCTGTATTCATTAGAAAACAGTTTTGATACCGTTTTAGGCAATCACGACTTAAATTTAATAGCTATTTTTGCAGGTATTCGAAAAACCAAGCCCAATGATAACCTAGACACATTACTTGCTAGCCCTAAACTTACTACCTATATCAATTGGTTAAGGCTAAAACCACTGGCTTTGATGGCAAACCAAGATACCTTAGTCACTCATGCTGGTTTATATCCTCAGTGGTCAGTCAAAAAAGCACTCAAATTTAGCCTTGAAGTCAGTGAGCAGTTACAGGCTAAAGGTTGGAAAGAGTCATTAGCCTGTATGTACGGCAACCAACCTTCAATTTGGCAAAAGTCTCTACAAGGGTCCCAAAGATTTCGCTTTATCGTAAATGCCATGACACGGATGCGTTTTATTGAAAATCAAAACGAACTAGATTTTAGCTGCAAAACTCAGCCAGATCTGGCTCCTCAGGGACTAATGCCTTGGTTTAAAGTGATAAATAATAAACTCAAAACGAACCAAAAAGTAGTGTTTGGTCATTGGGCTTCACTAAATGGCGATACTTATGATAGCCAGTTCATTGGTTTGGACACTGGTTATGTTTGGGAGCAAAACATGACACTATTAAATTTATCTTCTGGCGAAATTTGTTCGGTAAACTTTCAAGATTAATCGTAGTCAGTCGATATTTAGTATTGTGGAATATTATATGACTTTAGTCTAAGAAAAAAATTCTAAGACTACAAATTATTACTCAGTCGGGTATAGTCTTATTAGATTAAGAATGGGCTGCATTTAGCAGTCAAATGATAAAATATATAAAGCCGGTACGGATACTGCCAACTTGATTTAGGGCCATTCAATGAAAATTACTGTAGCTACCCGTGTCGTCGGTGGATTTGGATTCATTACACTTTTATTAGTTGTATTAGGAGTAGTAGCGGTATCAAGTCTATCTAGTATAGATACTGCCACTGAAGAGGTTAATACATTAGCCCTCCCTACAGTGAGCGGTAGTAGTCAACTAAAAGTGTCCTTCTTAAATATGGGCCGTCTCACCACAGAGTCTTATTATGAGACAACCCTAGATGGTTTGAGAACAAAGAAGACCGCTTTCGAAGACAGTCAAACCAATTTTGATAATGAATTACGCATCCTCACCAGTGTGGTCAGTAAAGAGCCAGATTTAAGAGAATCATTGATTGAAACAGAAGAGATTTATCGTCAGTACATCGATAATGTAAACACAATATTTGACAACAAAAAAGCCGACTTAGAGTTTGGTAACAGAGTATTAGATGTGCTCAGCAATATTGAGGATAACGCCGACGATGGTTCAACTTTCATTGTTGATTTTGCAGATTTAGAAAAAGTGCAGAGCAATAGTCAGTTGACTAAAGCAGCGGAAATAGCTAATGGGCTTGAATCAAGTCTTAGCTCATTGCTGACTGTAGGTGCAGAATACGTCAAGACACAAACGTTAGTCAGAGCAGACACCATAGGCAATGAAGTCAAATTAGTTGTTGATCAAATCAAAGACAAAACAACTCAAGTTCAAACCACTGCAGGAGATAGAGATGACAGTGGTACATTAAGCGATCTATATGACTTAATTACTGACGTTACCGATTCTATATCCTCACCCAATGGCCTAATTCAGTCACAAATCAAACGTTTAAACAGTCGCTTGCAAGCCGGTTCTGCATACACAGCCTCAGAAGCAAACATCGAAGATGCGGTTCAAAAACTGAATGATTTATTAAAGCTTGCGGACGCCAAAGCAAAATATGCCAAAGAAGACGTTGCAGACTCTGTTACCACAGGCAAAATAATTACCATTATTATAGGCTTGATATCGGTGCTTATTGCAGCAGCTATCGCTTATGGGACCGTACAAGCTATTATAAAACCACTAAACAAAGTTAACGAAATGCTTAATTTCGTTTCTACAGGTGACTTAACTCAGAGACTCGACGATTCTGCGCAAGATGAATTCGGTGATTTAGCCAAAAACTGTAATAACTTAATCGATAGCTTAAAAACCTTGATATCAGGTATCAGTTCACGGGCCGCTCAATTGGCAGCTGCAGCTGAACAAACATCTACGGTAACGGCGCAAACTACACGCTCAATCCAAGAACAAAAATCACAGGTCGCACAAGTTGCCGCTGCCACCACCGAAATGCACAGTACGTCGCAACTAGTAACTAAAAGTGCCGAAGACACCTTAAACCAAATTAAACATGCTGACTCTGAAGCAGAAAAAGTCAAAGTGATTTCAGAAGAAAACAAAAGAACTATTCTAGTCTTAGCTAAAGACGTAGAGGAAGCTGCGGCAGTAATAAACAAGTTACATCAAGACAGCGCTAGCATAGGCGGTATTTTAGATGTCATCAGGGGCGTTGCTGACCAAACTAACCTACTTGCTCTGAATGCCGCTATCGAAGCCGCAAGAGCTGGTGAACAGGGTCGTGGGTTTGCTGTAGTCGCAGACGAAGTAAGAACGTTAGCCAGTCGAACTCAACAATCAACCCAAGAAATCAACTCCATGATTGAAGTATTGCAAGCCGGTGCTGAAAAAGCGGTATCTGTAATGAATCAGAGCAAAGAACAAACCACACTTTGTGTTGAACAAACTGAGAATGCGACAGTCGCACTGGAATCAATTACCGATGCAGTTCACAAAGCGTATGACGTCAGTAGCCAGATTGAACAATCTGCTCGTGAACAAAACGTAGTCTCACTAGAAATCAGTGAAAAACTTGAAAATATAGTGAATATTGCTGAAGAAACTACAATCGGAGCGAATCAGACATCTGAGTCTAGTCATGAAGTGGCTAAGCTTGCAGAGGAATTACAAAGCTCGGTGCAGCAGTTTAGGGTCTAGGTCTAGGTTAGCCTTCGATCTATGAGTTTTTAGAAAATATTTGAAGAACCGGCGAAAGCCGGTTTTTTATTGTCTACGCCAAATTAATAATTAAAATCAAGGCATGCGCCTACCGACAAAAGCTCGAAGGCAATACTCGACTGGAGTCGAGGGTAGATCAAAACATCAGATTGGCCGACTAAAAAATTGCCGTGAGGAATCAACATTCAAAAGATAGTTCTATTGCCGTTAGCTATTCTATTCATATAAACTCATTTACTTTCACTAGTTTAGGAAATGAACCATCAAATACTTTTCTACCACTGCCACAGCTAAGCGTCTTAGTATTGAGCCGAAGGTTCTTTTCACTAAGCTTCAAGAAGTTAACTATATTGTGCGTGAGCTTGAGAAATGGGCCTTAACTGCAAAGGGTAAACTGGCGGGGGGAAGAATTAAAACGTCGGTAAAGCTTGGTAATTACATTGAATGGCCTGAAGATTTTGATTTAACGCAATTACCTGCACATCAAAGCCCTGACATCGCTATTGAATTAGTTAGCTCAACTAAAATTGGCAAAGAATTTGGTATCTCAGCAAACAAGTTGAATTATCTTTTTTCAGAGCTTGGATGGATTAATAAAAGCTTGAAGGGCTGGGTTGTCACAGAACAAGGCCTCAAAAAAGGGGCACTTCAAAGTGAAGATGCTCGTTCAGGTGTGCCTTATGTTAGGTGGCCAGAAACAATCACTCAGTCTAATTTACTACTGAATTCTATAAACGATATTACGGGGTCTAATGCACCCTTATTTATTTCATCGAACGATACCAATGCCGTCTCAACCGCAATGGAATTTAAAGAGAAGTTTGAAGCCAAACATAGGACGACAGACGGTCACTATGTTCGCTCTAAAGCTGAGATGATGATTGATAACTGGCTGTATATAGCTGAAATAGTCCATGCCTACGAACGCAAGTTACCTATTGAAGAAAACGTATATTGTGACTTCTATATCCCAACAGGCAAAGTCTATATCGAGTATTGGGGACCCAATAATGATCCTAAGTCTCTTGCTTATAAAGAAAAAAAAACAGCTATTTATCAAAAGTATGGATTGAAGCTTATTGAACTGGACGAGACTGATGTGCAAAATTTAGATGATATTTTACCAAGGTTATTGTTGAAGTTTGGGGTGCAAGCGTATTAGTTAACCTGACATATAGAGAAGGCATACAATCAATGCAATATTTCCCCATCAACCCATCCGTTAAAAAAAATGACTCTCACTTAGATCATCAACTACATCTTGAGCACCATAGCTGTCTTCATTAGGTTTTACGCCTTTACCCATGCGTATTTCCAATATGCTATGCACTTCTTTACGATTATTATTGATATTTACCCCCACCTATGTGGATGGATGAGTACGGGTTTCACAGGTCAACAATTCACAGTTTCTTTCAATTTGACGTCGCCAGTAATTTTTTGCTCACTGTAGCCGACTGTGCCATTTTTTGCCGAACGGTAGTCACTGCTGGCCACTTGATACTGGCGACACAGTTGCCCCTGTTGATTTGCAAAACTCAGCTGCGCTTTTACCGTACTTCCGTCTTCGAGGTAGGCGGTCTCACCACTCAACTCAGTATCTAACACTGCGGCAATATCAGTGGAAAAGCCAAGGTCAGTCGTTTGCTGAGACAAATTCAACATAGCGACACTTGCTACTAGTGCAACACCAGCTGCCATGGCATAGGGTGTTTTTATATCAGCAGTCCATTTTTTCCAAGCCGATATTTGAACCACATTATTCACAGCAGCCGTCTTATGGCTGTTTCGCTTAACATCAAGTTGTTGTGCTAATGTTCATGCGTTTTCCTCTAACTCTGTTGGCCTGACCAAATTCAACAATGAATTTCTAGCTCGTGATAGGCGACTCATTAAGGTGCCAATTGGAATTTCTAATATTGCAGCCACATCTTTAGTCATTATCAATTGTCGCGGTAAACTTGGCTTGCTGTCTCATTTGAAAGGGTTATAAATTAAAACTAAGTTTAGGAAATAAGTTTGTTTTGACAACTTCAATAACGTTAAAGATTGACAATGATTGTCACGACGTTATTTTCAAAGAGCACATACAAGAGGTAAGGTAAGGCCATGCACGTATCATTAACACCAGAACCATTGACTTTAAAACTGGACTGAGGTGCTGCCAATGCCAGTGAACTTATTGCTAAAGCCACAACACATGCCCTCTTTTCAAAAAATAATTTCATCTTAACCACTCATCCTATATATATAAAAAGAACGCCGGCGATAAGCCGGCGTATGCTTGGGATTGAGTAAGCTTAAATACCTAAATCTAAGTCGCTGTTGTTCAGTGTTGGTATCAGTGTTTGTCTGTCCGCTACTGTTTGCTTGTCCGTTAGCATTTGCCTGTGCATTGTTATTGCTTTGCGCCGAGGCATCAGATTCAGTTTCCGAATTCGCGCTTGCTTGTTCAGTATCCGTTTGCTGATGATTACGTTCTAGTTAGCCCAAGTCAAAAAGTTGTCATGTTACTTTAATTACATATGAATCCCTTGCATGCCTATGATTTTAATAAGGTATTTTAGATTGGCACAAACTGTGCTGAACACGAGTAATGTCAGAAATCAAATCAATGGTGTTACTCGTGTCTATGTTTAGTTCTACGCAAATAATTATTAATTCTTTGCATGTTCCCCTTCTGCAAAAATCTAAAAAGAGCGCTTTAGCTAGCAGCCCTGTACTTGACTACCTATTGCCAGAATTATCTATTTGGCAAACAGGTGAGGTTAGGCAGGGGCAAATATTAGAAAATATTGACGACTACATGTTAGAAGAAACCAGACTGATACTAAAACGAGTGCACTTATTGTGTGCCAACCTAGCGTTAACCGACTCCACTAGGTTTAACATTAAGCTACAGGCTTCTAGCTCTAGTGATGTTTTGCTGATAAGCGGGGCGTTTGAAGAAAAGTCACAATTAACCAAGCTGCTAAATCAGGATAGCTGGTTAACAAGTGCGTTTAATTGGTTGTGCCCAAACTACAATGCACTAGCGCATTCTCAGGAAATGAATACGTTTTCGCACGCTTATGAAAAAGATCGCCAACAAGCGTTACATCAGTACAGACATTTCGGCCAAAATGAACAAGGGATGCGCTGTTATTTAGCCTGTAATATACAGGAAGGTGAACCTCGATTAAGCTGGCGTCTGGAGTCGCCCAAGACAGTGTATATTCTGAAAGAGTTACAAAGCTAAGTCTGATGTGACAGATTTCTGAGGGATTTTACGCAGACAACCATCATCATTTAATAATAATTTATCATGGCTATATCGGTTAGTAGTTACTGTTAAGCACAGAAGGCAGTAACTTTAATAGCAGTAAGCCGGTTTTTTTGTGTCTAAAAAGCCATGCCCATCCGCCCCATTTCCATCAAGCGACTATAGGTTCGGCGAAACTCAAAGGTTAACGCGCCTTCTTTATAAAGCTCGGATAAGGGAACATCCGAGCTTAAAAACAGGGTGACCTCTTGGTCGTACAATTCATCAATCAGGCTGATAAACCGTCTGGCACTATCGTCATTGCTGGCGTAAGACACAACTCGTTCTCCGGTACTCATGGCTTGATTGGCACCGACACCATCCTCTGTGCCACGGGCCTTGATCCAGCCGCGCACTTCACCACTTAGACAGGGCACATCGCTGAGCATTACAGTGTTAAAGCGATTAGCAATTTCCATGTAATCTAACTGCGAGCGATGACCAGCACACAATACAGTAAAATCGAACCAAACTACGGTGTTGGGTTGGTCAAAATCTGTGGCTTTGATCACAGGAATATCTCGATGGCAGATGGTTAAACTGCTGGTATGGATATCTTTGGAGGAAATTTTTTGAGTTAACCCCATAAAGATAGTGTCAAAATCAATTTCTCCCTTGATACCCATATTAAGTGATGAAGGGGATGATGAGGCTCTAGTGGCAGGCGTATTTATCTCTACGATGGTTAAATGTAGCCGGTGATCTCGCTTACCATTGAGATGCAGCATCTCGGTATGTTGTTGCAACAAAGCAATACAGGGCAAAAACTTGTGACGAGCTAAACCATTTTTGTATAAATCTTCGATTGGCATATTTGATGTCGCAACCAACACCACCCCTTGTTTAAACAAACATTCAAATAAGCCTGCCAAAATCATGGCATCGGCAATGTCTGAAACAAAAAACTCATCAAAACATAACACTCTACATGTTTTCGCCCAATCATTAGCAATCCGAACTAAAGGGTCTTGCTCCCCAGAATGTTCGTTCAGTTCTTGATGAATACGCGCCATAAAACGATGAAAATGCAGCCTCAGTTTGCCCTCATCGGGCAGGCAATCATAAAACAAGTCCATCAGGTAGGTTTTACCTCGCCCCACATCACCCCATAGGTATAACCCCTTGATAGACGAACGAGATGGTGCATTGAGCTTTGTTAAATGGCCAAATAGGTCATCTAAGGCAAGTATTGCAGCTTGTTGCGATGGATCGTCAACAAGTTCATACCCCAATTGTGATTGGTACACTTCAAGGGGAGATTGATTTGTTAGTGATGTAATAATGCTTGAGCCTTCAGGCAGGGTGAATAATTCAAATTTGTCACTAAAGTTCAGACAATCACTGTAGCGAGTTATAGTATTTAAGCCGAGTTAAATCAATACGTTATGAGTTTAAACTAACTCAGCCCTTGCCATTCAAGTACTCTAATTGCACATGATACGCTTGCCTTAAATGCAATTTATTGCAGTGCTTCAAAAAGTATATGACACAGACAGACAGCTTAATTAACGTAAGGTTACCATGGCTGTCTCTGTAAATATCTTCAATCCAGTTCCGCGCTGTTGAGTAGACTAATCCTCTTGATCAATGATCCCTCGAACAGTGTCTATAAATTCAAAACGTTGTTTATTAAGTTCAGGTTCGGTGGCATTTTCCCAATTACCATTCATGGCAACAACAAGTTGCCTTTTGGGGTCGACAAAGATAGTTTGCCCAAAAATACCCCGGGCAGTAAAACTGCCATCGTCAAATGTCCACCATTGATAACCGTATCCTTTGCCTGAGCGGCCAATATCAGCCTGTTTACTGGTAGCCATTTCAAACCAACCTTCAGGTAAAGTGGCGGTCCCCTGTATTTTGCCATCCTCCAGTACAAAAAGGCCATATCGAGCAAAGTCACGCAAGCTTGCCTGAATACAGCAACCGGAAATTTCTGGCCCATCGGGGCTTAACAGCCAACTTGCTTGGTTTTCCATACCAAAGGGTTTCCAAATTTTATCAGTCAAATATTGTGACAGGGTACGTCCCGTTGCCTCGCCTACCAAAACCCCGATAAGATTAGTTTCTCCGGTGGAGTACTGCCACTGCTCGCCAGCGGGATAAGCCCTGGACAACTTACGCATATAACTCACTATGCTGGAAAGACCGTCGTTCGCAACATGATTATTGAATTTTGCGACATCAGATTGTGGATCAAAATAGTCTTCATTCCACTTGACCCCCGAAGTCATGGTGAGCAACTGCGAAATTGTGACAGCATCATAGGCCGAACCTTTCAGGCCTTCGATATAGTCTGAAACACTGTCGTCTAAACTCTTGATATAACCTTCCTTTAAAGCAATACCCACCAGACTCGAAGTTAAGGATTTAGCAACTGAAAAACTGGTCCAACGTTTCTGTGGCGAAAGCCCAATGCCATATTGCTCATAGCGAATTTTGCCTTTATGCAGAATGAGCGCGCCGGCCAGATGCTGCTTGGCAAAAAATGTATCCATATCCATATCAAATGCTAACGGTTCGCCTTCAGGTAACCTCCTGACGATTGCACTTGGCTCTATAGGATTCGATTTAACCAATAATGGTATTTTATCCATCATTTTAAAACCTGCATCACGCTGACCTTGGGACCAAAACAAAATATTGGTGTCTCGGGGCGGATCAGACATAAGCGCACGCCAATCTGGTCCAATCGACCACCATCCGATACTCCCTGATACGGCTAAAGTGATACCTGTAACGCCGATCCATTTAAATACTTTGCTCATATAGGTTTGTCTTTTTTGTTGGCGAGATGAAAATACGACCTTAACAATTAGCGGTATAATATATTCTCGGTTTTGAGAGCCTGCAAAATCGATTGCAATATTTCACTGCAGCCACATTTATTAGGATGATTTATATGCTGAGCGTCCAAGATAGCAGAACCTAGAAAAATAAACGATGTACTTGAGTTGCGTTATAATCTTAACCAGTAGACAAAACAAAAAATGGTTTAAAGGCTTAATCAATGGCTGAACAAAATGGGGAACTTTTAAATATAACTCAACTGTCAAACTACAAGTAAATCTTCACTTTTGCGCTATCAATTACAAATGTGAAAGATGTAAGGGCAACGCTTCGGATAGAGCAATATTCTGCAACTACACATTCAGCAAACCGCTTCAAAATACAGACTATTTGTAATAGTCTGTATTTTGAAATAATGCTCCTCACTCTCACAAGGACAAACATGGAATTGAATAAACGACAATTTTTAATTGCCAGTGGCGAAGCCGAAACCTTAAAACCAGGAATGTGTTTTTCGAATGAACCTGGCATTTACCTACCCGGTGAATTTGGGGTGCGTTTGGAAGATTGTGTATATATAACTGACAAAGGCATTCAGTGGTTTACAGTACCACCTGACTCTTTAGCCTCCCCTATTGGCAAACTAGCCGCTTATCCTATCTAATAACAATAAAAAACAAGAGAACATTATGTTTAATAAAGTTTTAGTCTTATTCACTTTCACAGTCTTTAGCTGGCACACCTTTGCAGATGTAAACCAAGACCTAAGCAACATCATCGACCAGCACTGGCAAAATGCCCAAAAGGAAAAGGTATTCTTTCGTACCGATCCTGATGGCTGGAAACCCAGTGGCAAATTAGCTGAATTTACACCACAAGCACTAGCTAGGCGAGAAGCTTATAATATCCAGGTATTAGAAACCCTTGCCGAAATTGATACAAAAGCCCTAAGCGAAAAGCAGCTAATGAATTACCGTTTATTTAAATATGAACGGGAAACGGAAGCACTGAGTCACCAATACCAAGATAAGTATTTCCAGGTGAATTTTTTAAGTGGTTGGCATACCTACTTTGCTGAAGCACCTGCCAATATGGCATTTTTAACCAGTAACGATTACGACAGTTTTTTAACCAGTTTGGCCGACTACCCTCGCTTTAACCAAGAGAACATCAACTTGATGCAAGCCGGTTTAACCGCCGGTTATGTGCATCACTGCGAAAGTTTTAAGGATTACCATCAAACCATCAGTGCGCACATAGTCAAAAACCCCAAAGACAGTGCGCTGTTTGAACCTTTCACCCGCTTCCCAAGTACGTTTAGCCCACAACAGAAAAGCATTTATAGTGCAAAAGCGATAGAGTTAATCACCTCGGCAGTGGTCCCCGCCTATCAGAATTTTTACGATTTTTTTGTTAACGACTATATGCCTAACTGTCGTAAAGAGCCTGGCATTGCCAGTGCCAAAGGTGGTGCAGATTATTACGCCTACACTGCCAACTACTACACCACAACCGATGCCACCCCTCAACAAATCCATGATTTGGGTTTAAGCGAAGTGAAACGAATTCGTGTTGAAATGCAGGCAATTATTGATCAGGTAGGCTTCACAGGCAGTTACGCTGAATTCTTGCAGTTTTTAGCGACCGACCCACAGTTTTATGCAGCAGACAGACAAGATGTACTCGAAAAAACCGCCTTTATCGCCATGAAAATGTATGGCAAATTACCCACATTCTTTGGTCACCTACCCCGCAATACCTTCACCATAAAAGGTTCAGCTTCTAGAGGCGCATTTTATATGCCGCCACCAGACAATCGCACACCGGGCACTTACTTTTTGACCTCTGAACCAAAACAACAACCGCTGTATAACCTAGAAGCGCTCAGCCTACACGAAGCGGTACCTGGGCATCATTTACAAAATGCCATTGCTATGGAATTAGATGTACCCGAATTTAGGCGCACCCTAAGTCACTCAGCTTTTGGGGAAGGCTGGGGCTTATATTCAGAGCGTTTAGGCAAGGAAGCAGGATTCTACCAAGACCCCTATAGTGACTTCGGCCGCTTAGGTTACGAAATGTGGCGCGCCGTGCGTCTAGTGGTAGACACTGGCATTCATGCTTTTGGCTGGAGCCGCCAGCAAGCCATCGATTATTTAGCACAACATACCGCGCTGCCCCAAAAATCAGTAGAGAACCAAATTGATCGCTACATCTCATGGCCGGGTCAAGCGTTGTCATACAAAATGGGTGAAATCAAAATACGTGAATTGCGAGCCAAGGCTGAACAAACATTAGGTGAAAAGTTCGATATTCGTAGCTTTCACGATACTGTCATTGGACAAGGTTCATTGCCTATGGCTGTGCTTGAAGACGTGATAGATGATTGGATAATCACTCAAGAAGTGAAATGAAAAGGTCGAAATCGCTTTCAGTTATTCCAACCAAGCGCACTGAAGACTGGTGGCAATTGCGCCACCAGCAAAAACTCGCAGAGTTACAGGAAATCAGCGAACCCATCGACATCTTATTCCTTGGCGACTCCATCACCCATGCTTGGGAAGTTGAAGGCGAGGAATATTGGCAACAACATTTTGCACATCGCAGAGCATTAAATCTAGGTTTTGCGGGTGACAGAACTGAACACTTGTTGTGGCGTTTGCAAAACGGTGCAGTAAAAGGCTTATCTCCCCAATGGGTAATTTTGTTAATTGGTACTAATAACGCTGGGCATAGACTTGATGCACCAGAATACATAGCGACAGGTGTTCAAACAATATTAGATGAAATACAGCTGCAGTTACCCACAAGTAAAATACTGCTTATGGCGATATTCCCCCGAAGTCGAAATACCAATAAACCCATGCGTCAGCGAGTGAATGCTAGCAACGCGCTGATAAAAACATTCGCCGATGGTAAACAAATACATTGGTTGGATATCAACCACCAATTTCTGACTGAGAATGGCGTATTACTAGAATCGGTTATGCCTGACTTACTGCACCCTAATGCCACCCAATATCATAAGTGGGGCCATGCTATTTTATTTTATATCAAACATCACTAAGTCCCTCTAATATCCCAACTGTGTGAAATCTTACATTTATGTAACGGATTATTACGTATTCGACTCAATTTACTGTTCTTAGCCTATATAAATAAGCTAGCAGATATTGCTCTTAATGCAGCTAAATCGGCTGGAACAAGATTGGCAAGAATGGAGACAAGTACAAAATCGACTCGTCAGCCAGAAGATGACACAACAACAAAATACCCAACGATTTGAGAAAACGTCAGTAAAATCCCTTGATAAAATCTGGTTTTGGGGGCTATTGGTGTTATCTATGAGTATCTTATGGCTGGAGCGAAAGCTGTTTTAGCAAAAGTTCAAATACATGATAACAAGCGTAAATAAACTTAAAACAACATTAAAATTGACGCTACGCCTGTCATGCCAATCACCATCCAGCGATAGTGTTGTTCTCGAATACGTTTAACGAGCCAAATACCACACCAAGCACCTAAGGCAATAAAAGGTAAACATATAAGGTTAAGTAAAAAAGAGTTCACATCGATACTTTGCCAACTGAAGACATGAAAAGGGACTTTGAACAGATTGATGGCCAGAAAAAACCACGCTGCTGTACCGATATACTCATTTTTTGGTAAACGCATACTGAGTAAATACACTGCCATAACCGAGCCTGCTAGGTTGCCAATCATAGTCGTGATCCCACCCAACAGTCCCATCAATAAAGCAAACCAAAGGTAATCAGGAATGGCTGCTTTGTCGCCTTTTTCCATCCACAGCATAATCACCAAACTAGCAAAAATAATAACACTCATAGCACTTCTAAATACTTGGTCATCAACTACGTTGCCTAGCCAAGTACCCACTAGTACGCCAACCGCTGCAGAAGGAAATAGTTTCAACAAGTATCCCCAATTGGCATCTCTATGATAATACTTCACTGCAAACAGGTCAGCCATAATCAACATTGGTAACATAAGACCTGTTGAACTTTTACCGCCGAACATAATGGCTAATAAAGGCACCGCAAACATCGATATGTTATGCACACCGGTTTTTGCCATCCCAATAAAAAACGCCACTAAGAACAGAAGTGTCACACTAAAATAACTGAGGGAATAACCAAATAGCTCAAGCATAGTTATCGAGTACAAAGAGCATATCTTGAGCATGTTGGAGATCCTGATAATTCAGAGTTAACACCTCAATTTTCATTAAAACCTATAAGAATAGTTGCTGCGAGATAGACGCAAATGTAGCCTGGGTAAGAGTTTGCAAGTCTAACGCATTTAACTCAATTTCTAGGCCTCTTCGACCTCCACTCACATAGATTGTTGCATACTGCTGGGCAGAACGATCGATGACGGTCTTTAGAGACTTTTTCTGTCCTAGAGGACTAACACCGCCTAAGACATAACCAGTGCTGCGCTGTACTTCTGCTTTATCAGCCATTTCGGCCTTTCTGCCCCCACAGGCCTTAGCAACACTCTTCATACTCAACATAGTGTTAACAGGCAGTATCGCAACCACCAACTCCGCAGTGTCCAGTTTAACCACTAGGGTTTTAAATACTCGCTCGGGCGCCACTGCCAGCTTTTCGGCAGCTTCCAGTCCATACGAAGCATTCCCACTATCATGCTCATATTGGTGAAGGAAATATTCGATCTTTGCCTTTTTAGCACTGTTAATAGCGGGGGTCATAACACAAGGTCCCGGCTAATTTTTTTCGACCACACAATTTTTTTGAACTCTGGCTTTAACTTGGCGTATCGTGTTGATATCTCCTTCTGCCTCGGCATCAACCAAGTCCAATCGCGAATCTTGGCATCTCAATTTGTTGGCTTGATTAGCCATATAAGCTTGGTCTTTTTGCTTTTGAATCGAGCCTTCAACACCCGAGTATTCGCCTCTGTCTTCTGGGCGTTTTTCTTTTTCGTAAGGCGGAGCTTGATAAGAACCACAAGCAACAAGTGTTAAGGTTAATACGCTAACAATAAAAAATTTATTCATTGAATGTTCCTTTTAAATATAAATCACGGCTGTTGAAACTTTAAAATAAAAAGTATTAATCTACACGCATTTTAGCTAGTTCAGGTAATTCACCTTCAAGACCCATAGCATGTTGAATGATTTTTTGTTTGGTAAATGATGATCGATTAGCCAAACTTAAGCCAGTATCTCTGATTAATTTTTTAACGGATTGATCTCCAGCAAATAAACGTTTAAAACCCTCCATAGCGGCCACCATTTTAACTGCTTCAGTTTTACGCCAGCGCTCAAAAGGTCGTAAATTTTTAGCTAAACCAAAATCCTTATCTTGCTCGACCAACTTAATAATTTGTTCAGCCAAAGCAGCGGCATCGAGTATACCTAGATTGGCTCCCTGCCCAGCTAATGGGTGGATGGTGTGCGCGGCGTCGCCAATAATAGCCACTCTGTTGGCTACCCACTGACGTGTGTAGCGCATTTTCAGTGGAAAACTTTGCCTGTCACTCACCAGTTCACAGATGCCTAAGGTGCAATCAAATGCCGCAGTCAGGGCTTTGTTAAAATCGTTATCAGATAGTTTAAGCAATTCTGTTGCTCTAGGTTCATCTTGTGACCAAACAATCGAGCAATGATGTGCATCCCATAAAGGCAAAAAAGCTAAGGGTCCGGTGGGAGTGAATATCTGCCTGGCGGTGTGCTTGTGGGGTAAAGCAGTTTTAACCGTGGCGACTATCGCATGTTGATCATAATCCCAAAATGTTTGCGCTAAATTTGCTTGTTTTTTGACTATCGAATTAGCGCCATCAGCGCCTATGACTAATCGAGCAGTTAACTGGCTATCGTCATCTAAGGTAATAAAACATTCTTGTTGACCAAAAGCCAACTGCTCAATTTTTTTAGGGGCAAGTAATTCAATATGGCTACAGTTTTGGGCTTGCGTCCATAAACTATGCCTAATCGCTTGATTTTCAATAATGTGCCCTAGTTGCTTTTTTTGAACTTGGTCAGCAGAAAAATTGATCTTGCCAAAACTGTCTTGATCCCAAACCTGCATATCCACATAACTGCATAGCCTGTTAGGGTCTAAATGTTGCCATGCACCTAAGTTTTGTAAAACATTCTCTGAAGCTAGGGTTAGCGCACTTACACGCAACTGGGGGGCGCCACTTGGCATAGACTCGCTGACATGGCTTTCAACAACGGCAACCGACAGCCCACTATTTTTTAAAGCAATGGCTTGGGTCAAGCCCACTGTGCCTCCGCCCACTATGACAATATCAAATGCATGCATACTGTTAACCGCTCTTTTTGGACATCAGTGCTTCAATATCGCTGATGGTTTTTGGTGCAGCTAAAGTCAGATTTTCGTGACCACTTTGGGTTATCAATAAATTATCTTCAATACGAATGCCTATGCCGCACCATTTACTATCAACATCTGCATCAGGTGCGATATAAATACCAGGCTCAACGGTTAGTACCATGCCGGTTTTTAGGGGGCGGTCTTGGCCGTCAATTTTGTAATTACCCACATCGTGTACATCTAGACCCAACCAATGACTGAGTCCATGCATATAAAATTGTCGATACGTTTGGCGTTCAATATTGTCCGTTAATTCCCCTTTTAATATACCTAAATCAATCAAACCTTGGGTGATCACAGCAATAGCCACATCGCTGGCCTGCTTGATAGTATTATCAGGTTTGATGACATCAAAGGCAGCTAATTGCGCATTTAAAACCAGTTCATAGAGTTGCTTTTGCTCGTTTGAAAACGCCCCAGAAACGGGGAATGTACGCGTAATATCTGATGCATAACCCTGCCATTCACACCCGGCATCTATTAAGACCAGATCCCCAGCGTTTAAACCTTGATTATTTTCGGTGTAATGCAAAATACAAGCATTATCGCCAGCCCCCACTATCGTGCTATAGGCAGGATATTTAGCACCTTGCATAGCAAATTCATGATGAATTTCTGCCTCAAGGTGATATTCATTTTTACCTGCTTCAACAAATTGCATAGCTCGAATATGTGCTTGAGTTGCTACTGCAGCTGCTTGACGCATCAGGTCTATTTCGCTAGCAGACTTAATTAATCGCATTTCATCCAAGATGATTCGAACATCAATTAGACTAGAAGGGGCCTGCTTACTTTGTTTTGGGGAATCACGTAATGCTTGCAATAACGAAAAAACAAGGTCATCAGTATCATGACCGAGTCCTTGAGCAAAATACACATGTTGATGGCCATCAATCAAATCTAGCAATTGTTCGTCTAATTCATCTAAAGCATAGGCCCTATTGACAGGATATTGTTGTATAGCCTGTTTGGGACCAGATCTACGCCCGTGCCAAATTTCCATCGCGGGGTCTTTATCTAAGCAGAATAAAACACACAGTTCCTTTGAATAATCTTGGTGATTAGACAATACCAACCAAGCCTCTGGCTCTGGGAAAGCACACAAATATTGAAAATAACTATCTTGTCGAAAGGGGTACTCGGTATCTCGACTACGAGTGACTAAGTTTGACCCCGGCACCAAACAAATACTATTAGGCTGCATTTTTTCTAATAAACGCTTTTGGCGAGTTAAAAATTCTGTGTTGTGCATGGGCAATGATATGACTCACTTTACTGTTTACAAAAAGAAGACGCTAAACTATCTGTCAATAACTGAATATAGAATTTAATTAAACGTCTAATGAACCGTTTTAGGTTCACTTTGTTGTTGTTCCGGTGATTTACCTAACTCGTTGAAACATAACATAGCGGTGACACGCACATATTCCATCACTTCAAACAAAGCTTGCTCTGACTCTTCGTTTTCACTCATTTCATCATCCATACGCGCAATTTCTGCAAAGTCTTCTAGGGCTTCTTTAACATCGGCAGAACACCCCGTTAAATCATCCTGATGTAAACCAAAACCAAGCATAAAACCATGTACCCAATTCAATAAAGCTTGGCCACGTTCATTAATCGGTGCTGAATCATCAGGTAAACACAATACAAGTGCGAAATCATTTTCAACTAATTGCTGACATGTATTATCGAAAAGACTTTTGAACGCTTCATCTACTTCTTTGGAAAACATCTCGCTTTGATGAATAAAGTCAGCGAGTGGCTCTAGCCAATCTTGGCATTCTAGTGGCATACCACCACCTAACATGCCACAAAACATGCCCTGCACTTCTGCGGCTGTGGTTAAAATATTATTACGTTCGAGTAACGGAGTTAAAGTATCAAAAAGGTTGGTTGATGTATTCAAGGTGCTCTCTCAATCGTTGGACGGTACAATTCTAGCACTCTCATGAGGGCAAATACATGTTCACTGATACGATAGGGCTAGTATATATGGCTCCTAACTGATTATAATGTACTTGTATAGAGTATGCCTAATTACTTGTAGGTCATATAACAAGCAGTTTTCTATGTCTCCTGGGATGTTTGCCAGTTCAGTTATGTCCCTGGCCGATGCTTTTTACCTAGGAAGTTGACTCCACTACTATTGTGCAAGCTTGGCTCGTATCAAGAAGCCTAAGGTAGCGATGACACTTCCGCCCTGAACTTTCGGTTCACGGGCTTATACTAGACAGCGGCATTTTGGGAGGCACCAAACTTTCAACAACGGATTAAGAAAATTAGTGATATGAATCAAGAAGAATTAATACAAACTTACGGAAAAGATGTGATAAAGGCTTTATCTTCTATAGTAAATTGGAAATACGATGATTTTCATAACGTTATGCTTGCTGAGTTCTCAGTAGATAAGCAAGACCAAGTTTTATTTACCCTACAACAGGTTTTGCCTGTGAACTGGGACGTTAAAACTATTAAAAAAGCCCCAGAAGAAGTCAAACATTATGCGGGTGCATTTTCAAAACTGGTTAAACAACAAAAACTATTCAGTACCAATATTGAACGTCACCCAAAAGTGATGGCCGCTTGGTGGCCATGGGGTCATGGTGCTACGGTATCTATAAGATTATTTTTAACCAATACCTCCCCCTATATCTCCAAAACTGGGTTTATGAACAAGTTAACCCGCCTTTTTGCTTAGATAAATTTGCTGTCACAGCAAAAATCAATATAATTGCGCCCAGACCAAATGGTCAACTTTTAATTAAAGGTTATTATTTGTATTTATTCGGCTAGAATAAATTTCAAATCAGTACTTTAAAACAAGAGGCACAGCAGCGCATTATGGCCGTTATAAATTTTGGTTCAATCAACATAGACCATGTCTATCAGGTAGATCACTTCGTTAAGCCAGGTGAAACTATCGCATCCAGCCACTACCAGTGTTTACTGGGCGGCAAAGGAGCTAACCAGTCCATAGCACTAGCCCGGGCGGGTTCTGAAGTAAGGCATGTGGGTAAAATTAACGAAGCTGACGTAGCTTTCAAACAAACTATGATCCGTGATGGTATTGATTGTAAACATGTAACATGCACTGAAACTGCCTCTGGACATGCGATTATTCAAGTCACCCCGTCAGCTGAAAATGCCATAGTGTTGTTTGGCGGCGCCAATCATGACATGACCCCAAAAGATATTATGTTTGCATTAGATACCGTGAAACCTGCTGATTGGGTATTAACCCAAAATGAGACCAGCAGTATCGACCAAGTACTGATTCAAGGCAAAGCAAAAGGTTTACGCGTTGCCTTTAACCCTGCGCCAATGACAGAGTCGGTCAAACATCTGCCGCTTGAGTGTATTGATTTATTAATTGTCAACGAAGTCGAAGCAGAAGAAATCTCTGGGCGCAAAGATTTAGACAAAATAGAAGCCTATTTTCGTCAAAACTGGCCAAATACTGAAGTATTGATTACTTTAGGAAAAGCTGGAGTGCGAATGCTAAAAAAAGACAAAACCATTGATGTGCCCGCTTTTGAAGTAGACGCGCTAGATACAACAGCAGCAGGCGATACATTTATTGGCTACTTTTTATCTGCTTACAGTGATCATACCGATTCAAAAACAGCATTAATTCGTGCTTGCGCCGCTTCAGCATTAGCCGTTATGAAAATCGGCGCGGCACAATCCATACCTAATAAAGAAGACGTGAATCGTTTTCTTGCTAAGCAATAACTTTCAGGGAGCAATAGGATGAATAAAGAGACACGCCACAAAATTATACTAGATACCGATCCAGGTATTGATGATGCAATGGCAATTTTCTTTGCCTTTCAACACCCTGAAATCGATGTATTGGGGTTAACAACTGTATTTGGGAATGTGCCTGTTGATATGGCAGCCAAAAATGCGATTACCTTGTGTGACTTAGCTAACAAAGATATTCCTGTGTGCAAGGGTGTAGGTATGCCTTGGGTCGGAAAAGAGTCGAGCTATGCACATTTTGTGCACGGCGATGATGGCTTTGGTAATATCAATTTCCCCGAGGCTAAGGGTGAACTTGATCCTCGCAGTTCAGCGCAGTTTATTGTTGATATGGCACGTCAATACCCCGGCGAGATAACAGTGGTTGCAATAGGTCCGTTAGGCAACTTAGCTTTGGCCTTACGCCTTGAACCTGAACTGCCTAATTTGCTCAAGGCAGTATCTGTGATGGGTGGTGCGGCGTTTGTACCTGGTAACGTCACACCTGTGGCAGAAGCCAATATTTGGAACGACGCTTATGCCGCTGAAATTGTGTTTGGTGCATCATGGGAGCTAAACATGTTTGGCCTGGATGTCACCAACTCTTGTCCATTTAGCCCAGACTTTTTGACTCAACTTAAACAAAACAATCCTACATTAGGTGGTTTTGTACATGATGCTGCACAATTTTATGTGAAATTTTATTCACAAAATAGAGATGAAGATGTGTGTTTTTTCCACGATGCTATGCCTCTCGCCCATTTGGTTGAGCCAACCTTGTTCGAGCTACAAACTGGCCATGCAAGAATATCGACCAACCCTCTAAACATTGGGCAAACTTCAATTGCATTGCCTAACACTACTGCTAGCCCAGATTGGCTTAATGCGCAGACAATCAATGTAGCGACTACAGTAGATAATGAACGTTTGACTCAATTATATATTGATACTTACAGCCTGTAACTCAGATCGCGGATACTTAAAGCATGTCTAATTCAGATGCATTAGAAAGGCAACAAATCCGCCAAACGTATCGAAAAAATCGCCAAATGTTATCGCCTCTGCACCAAGCAGAGGCTGCAACCAAAATACTCACAACCTGTTTAGCATCAACTAGGTTACCCCTAGCCAAGACCATTGCCTGCTATGTCGCAAACGACGCAGAAATTAACCCTCAAAAAATTATCAAGTATTGTTGGGAACAAGGGAAGAATGTATTACTACCTGTATTACACCCTTTTAGTAAAGGGCATCTGCTGTTTGTTGAGTATCACCCCAATTCACCTACCCGTAAAAACGTTTATGGCATAGATGAACCTATTGTCACCAGCACAAACATACATACTCTAGATAATATTGAACTGATCTTAACGCCACTGGTTGCTTTTGATGCTAAAGGAAATAGATTAGGAATGGGAGGCGGATATTATGATCGAACCTTAGCGCCTATTCGTCGTGACTCACTACCCACTCAACTTATAGGATTGGCGCATACTTGCCAGCAAACTGATAAGTTGCTCAACCATAGTTGGGATATTCCATTAAATGCTATTGCCACGCCAGATCAATTTTTTAGTGTCGACTGAACTGCAGCTTGAGTTACACTAACAGGTACCAATGTGTTTCCAAATATTAGGGCCTGTAAACCAATGACTCAAGATGATAAAAAGAAAGCTGCAGCCCATGCAGCGTTAAAATACATAAAAGATGGCGCAATTGTGGGTGTTGGGACGGGTTCCACTGTTAATTATTTTATCGATGCACTGGCTGACGTTAAACATACTATTCAAGGTACAGTGTCTAGTTCAGATGCCTCCACTGAACGCTTGAAAGCAATGGGCATTGAAGTGTTTGATCTGAATTCAGTAGATAGATTTGATATATATGTAGACGGTGCAGACGAAATAACCCAACACAAACATATGATAAAAGGTGGTGGAGCAGCCCTCACCAGAGAGAAAATTGTTGCCGCTGTAGGCGAAAAATTCATTTGTATTATTGACGACACAAAACAAGTACCCATGTTAGGGAAGTTTCCATTACCCGTTGAAGTGATCCCCATGGCCCGCTCTTATGTGGCCAGAGAAATAGTCAAACTTGGCGGCGACCCTGCCTACCGTCAAGGTGTAATTACTGACAACGGCAATGTGATCTTAGATGTACATAATCTAACTATCCTCAACCCCGTAGAGCTTGAAAGACAGCTCAATGCCATAGTCGGTGTTGTCACCAATGGTTTATTCGCTAACCGTGCCGCTGATGTGGTGTTGGTTGGAACAAGCGATGGTGTTGATACAATCGACTAATACACATTAAGCAAAAACAGGAGCAATTTCACCACAGAAGAAAAGGAGGTCACAGAGAAAAGCAAAAAAATTACCTTGTATGAAGCATTTAAATGCGCTTTTCCTCTATGTAGCGAAGCGCCCGACGCCAGACGCTCTGTGTTCTCCGTGGTTCAATATCTTTTCTAGTCGGTATCTTATATTCATCCTATGAAGCCTTACCAATTCGCGAAATAAAGTACTTTTGCAACAAACCAGCACCTAATATCCATTCATACTTAGAAAATCAACAAACATAATTATCGAGGGATATCATCATGTCGAACGAATTTGCAGGTAAAACAGCCATCATATCTGGTGGCGCTGGAGGCATAGGCTTAGCATTAGCGGAGGAATTCGGTCAGTTAGGTATGCAAATTGTCATTGCTGATATTGATCAGAAAGAGCTGGCAATGGCCGAGCAGAAATTACGGGATGCTAACATCCAGGTATTAGCCTGCCCGCTAGATGTCACAAACTATCAACAGTGGGAAAACACCGTTGCTGCCGCCGAAGCTAAATTTGGTAATATCCATATGTTAGTGAATAACGCGGGGGTGGGTGGTATTCCCGGCTCAGTAGATAAGACTAAAATTGAAACTTGGAAGTGGGTATTGGACGTTAATGTAATGGGAGTGGTAAATGGCACTCAGGCCACTGCCCCTTCAATGAAACGCCATGGCCAAGGTGGCTGGATTATCAACGTGGCTTCCATGGCTGGCATGAATGGGGTTCCCTTTTCTGGTGCTTATGCAGCATCAAAAGCAGCGGTGGTTTCCATGTCAGAAAGTTGGGCCGTTGAATTGAAAAAGCACAATATTGCGGTGTCGGCGCTGTGTCCTGCTTTTGTTCAAACTCGTATCCATGAGTCATTACGTAATCTTCAACCTGAATACCAAGGTGTCAAGGATCAAGCCGCCACATTGGTGAAATCAGGAAGCACTGTGAACAAGGCTAAAGCATTAGTTGAATCGGGTATTCCCACATCAGTGTTAGCCAAACGTGTGGTAGAAGCTTTACAGTCGGGACAGACTTATATATTCACTCATCCTAACTTCCGCTCATCTGTTGCTTACAGATCATCACTTTTAGATGCCGCGTTTGCCGATGCTGAAAACAGCCCTATCGTAAGACATCTAAAAGATGACGAAATAGTGATGTTTTAAAACTAAAAAAAGACTATCAGCTTCGAGCTTCAAACTAAAAAACTTGATCCACTACAGATGTAAAAACAATATGATTTGTTCTTTTATCTGTGTCCTTCTTTTCTTCTGTGGTGAAGGTTTTTTAGTCTTTTTCTAAGTTCACAGTCTAATTTGGTCTAAATTAAACGAGTTTCCTCTGCTAATTTATTCACGTCAGCAATGTTTGTATAGGATTGACGATTAAGCAATAGGGTTTTGGCCATTTTAAGGGCTTGAGTTTCTAATTTTGCTCTAAATTTTTGATCCTCAAATTGCATAAAATCAGCGACTTTTGCGACGCCTAAAATTCTACGTATTATTTTGCAGGCTGCAAAACCTAGCGTATCGCTTAACACATGTTTTAAAAATAAATGCCTAAACGTTTGATGACTGTCGCCTGACAGATCTTTGCCCATAAATGAACTTTCTGAAGACTGTTCGTGTTCTGACCATAAAGATAAGAATTTCCCTTCAAATTTATACCAAAGATCGTCAATAGTCTGTAGCAACCAATGGCTGTAATTGACAGATTCAGCCGATGAATTATGTGCATGTGAAAAATAATTTAAGTATAAATTACCAATAAGAGCGCCAATATCAAATCCCATAGGACCGGCAAAAGAAAACTCGGGGTCAATTACAAAGGTTTGCTGCACATTCACCATAACTGAACTGGTGTGAAGGTCTCCATGCAATAAGGCTTCTGGCTGGTTCATAAATATATACTTCATTTGTGCAACATGGGCTCTAACATCAGGGCTTTTTTGAATAGAATCAATCACCGACTGCGACAAGGCAGGGTTATAAGCATTCATTTCGTGATGCTCAAAAGGATAGGTGAACACAAAATCTTCAGTAATTAGGCACATTTCCTGATTCGCACTTTTACTGATCATCACTTTTTTATCTGCTGATCGCAAAGCGAAATCAGAAGAATAAAATAATGTCTCAGCTAGAAAAGTTGATAAGTCTTCAGCCAATCGAGGTAAATATCGAGCTTGGATTAGCTCTGTACGCAGGATTGTATGCTTATTGAGATTTTGCATGATAAGTACAGACAAGCTTTCAGATTGATAATACACCTCAGGTACCATTTCTGGACACACGCTAGATTGATAATTTAAAGCTTGTATTTCTGCAGTCATCCTTTGACGTGACAACGGCCATTGTTCACCTAACACTTTAATGTAGGGGGGAGCTTGCTTAACAAATACTGATTGATTTACGTCTAACTTGTTGCTCACGACAAAAGCGTAATTCATATTACCATCGAGAATTTCCTGCACCTCTAGGTTATCCA
>Ga0307492_10000136_pt1 | contig 32888 bp, 26 predicted proteins | sample SI3LmetaG_FD_202365 | JGI IMG/M metagenome (GOLD analysis project Ga0307492, IMG submission 202365) | Sea-ice brine microbial communities from Beaufort Sea near Barrow, Alaska, United States - SI3L | ecosystem: Environmental > Aquatic > Marine > Coastal | place: USA: Alaska | collected 2017-05-06 | reverse complement strand
GATTTGAACGTTTACTCAAAGAAAATCATGAACTACAAAAAGTCATCCAAAACTCTAACATATAGATTTATTTCGATTCATCAGACATTAGATAACAGCATTTTCTTCGCAATCAATATGATTCGTTTATTTTAAGTGTCAAATTATCGACACTTAAAAGGCATAATATTGCAGGGCACCCCCTGAAACAACCATTTACTGCCGTCAAGTTTAAAGGTTGAATCAAAGAAAACTCAAAACACTAGAAAAAAAGCTAAACTAAAACCTAATTATTCACTTTAACTCATTATTCGCTAACACCATCCATATATTGCATGCAGGTAATTTAACCACTCGAAACACCAACTCACTCCATACATTTATCGGTAAATATACTCACCACGAAATATTGGCACACTTCTCGCATATAAGACTGTGACCGACAAAATAATGTCGGCAATAAACGTCAATATAATAACGAGGAAATGAACAATGTTAAAATCTTATGCAGTAGCACTAGTATTAGCCACCACTACTCCGGTAGCCCTTAAATCTGAAGAAACTGTACAAGCACCCGTTAAAAGTCAGACTGCCACTACAACAACTGCAGATACGAGCAAAAATGGTGTGAAAAATGGTAGGAATTGGTAAGTAGTAGATAATATCAATTCATTATCTAGCAATAGGAAATGTTTGATTTATCGAAAGCTAACGGCCAATAATGACTTGCCATAGCTTTAGGATAAAGCATCTAATTCAGAAATTTGTACCTGAATTGACTTAAAAACCTAAAGAGAGGGATCTCTTTTGTTTATGCCCTGAATAAAGTGTTACCGAGCCCTCTTGCTCTGAGCAATTTTATTCTTTGTCTAGACTTGAATAACGGATATATAGTTGGTCCAAATAACAATCCTGCCAAAGCCAATTTCTTAGCAGTTAGCCCCGTTTAAAAATACTGCACATAATACATCACGCTAAAAAGCAATGAGCTTATAAAAAACAATATCATCTTAGACACCCGCATTGAGTTAATACAATTTGAAACCATACAACTGGCCAACGATTTAATAACACCAGTTGATTTTCAATGTCTTATTTCACCAAAATACAACGCATAAAAAAGCCCAACTTTGGTATATGAAAGTTAGGCTTGATATAACAGGCTTGCTGCTTACATTAACTTTATTAGTAGAAAGAGCGCCCTTCCTCTAGCATTTTTTTCAAGCTGTCTGCTGGCGTAAATTTATCTCCAAGTAAGCCTTGATAGTGCTCTAACCTAGCGACTACATGCGCAATGCCTAGAGTATGCATATAACGGAAAGGCCCGCCCAAGAACGGTGGAAAACCGATACCGAATATAGCACCAATATCGCCATCACGTGCATTGCGCACCACCCCTTCATCTAAACACATAGCGGCTTCATTCAACATCAACAATACACAACGCTCAGCTATTTGTTCATGACTCATTTTACTTGCTGGCGTAATACCTAATAATGTATATATCGACGAGTCTACTTCTTTGCCAGGTTTCTTACCGGAGTAATCATAAAATCCACGTTTGTTTTTCTTACCTTTACGATCATCCGCCAAAATTTTGTCGAATCCAGGATTAGATGCAAAGCGGTCGCCAAACTGAGCCTGTAAAATAGGACCAATCTTAGTACCTACATCAATGCCTACTTCGTCTAACAATTTAACCGGCCCTACTGGAAAGCCAAACTTCACCAAAGATTTATCGATGTGAGCAATAGGCTCTCCACTGAGGAGCACTTCTGCCGCCTCGTTCATATAAGGCGCTAAAATACGGTTTACATAAAAACCAGCACCGTCTTTAACAACGATCGGGGTTTTACCTTGCTTCTTGGCCAACTCAACAGTGGTTGAAATAGTTTGGTCAGACGTTTTGTCGTGAGCAATCACCTCAGCTAGAGGCATTTTATCCACTGGAGAGAAATAGTGCAGACCTATCACTTGTTCTGGTCTTTTGGCTTTCGCTGCAATTTGTGTAATTGGGATTGAAGACGTGTTAGAGGCGAAAATAGTATGCTCGGCACAGTTTGCTTCAATCTCAGCAACCATATTTTGTTTCAATGTTAAGTCTTCAAATACCGCTTCAATCACTACATCAGCATCACTAAAACCAGCGTAGTCAACAGAGCCTGTTAATAACGCCATTTGTTTTTGCATGTCTGATTTATGCATAAAGCCGCGTTTTACTTTTTTATTTAGAATATCAAAGCTGTACTTAATGGCGTTGGCAATACCTTCAGAACGAATATCTTTTATACGTGCTGGTAATCCCGCTTTGGTCGCGGTAACAAACGCAATACCGCCGCCCATCAGTCCACCACCTAATACCCCAACTTTCTTTAATGATGCAGGTTTTACACCTTCAACACCGGTTTCTTTTTTCATGTCGGTGGTAGCAAAAAACAAGCTTCTAAGGGCAGCAGATTCAGGACTCATGACCAAGTTGCCAAAATGTTTGGCTTCAACTTCTAAGCCCTTTTTAAAACCTTTGTTCAATCCCGTTTCGATACAATCGATGATGAGCTCAGGTGAAGGGTAATTTCCTTGTGTTTTGCTAGCGGTTTGTTTGCGCGCTTGCTTAAACATCAGGTTTCGACCCACTGAGGTATTCTCTAAAAATTTACCCATTAGATCTAGTTTAGGACCATTACGTTTAGGTTTAGGTTTTTTCGCCATTTCAATGGCCACATCTAGCAAGATAGATTGGGGTACCATGTCATCAACAATGCCGTACTTTTTAGCTTGCTTTGCTCGAACTGAAGCACCTGTGAGCATCATTTTCATAGCTTGTTGCACACTGATCAATTTAGGTAAACGTTGCGTACCACCGCTGCCAGGCAATAGTCCTAGCTGTACTTCAGGCAAACCCAACTGAGTTTTTGCATCGTCGCTACAGACCCGATAATGACAGGCTAACGCTAATTCTAAACCACCACCTAAAGCAGGGCCATGAATAGCAGCAACAAAGGTCACAGGCATATCTTCGATACGTTGAAACATATCTTGACCACCTTTAGCGATGGTCGTTGCGTCTTCTGCAGTTTCGCATGCAGCTAACATACTGATATCGGCACCCGCCACAAAGGAATTGTCTTTACCGCTGATGACCACTACGCCCTTAATGCTACTGTTTGCATTAATTTGCTGCAGCACGGATTCTATTTGTTCGGCGAACTCCACTTTGAGGGTATTCATACTTTCGCCGGGTACATCCATCGTTAAAATGGCGACGCCGTCTTCACGCACATCGAGAGTAAAGGCACTTTTAATTTCACTTTCTAAATCTGTTGCTTGATTATCTGTTGTCATATTTTCCACGCTTTCCAAACTTTCCACATTCTTCTCCTTAATCCGTTTCAACTATCATAGCTGCAGCTAAACCACCTGCGGCACAAGCCGTAAGCAAACCAGCACCACCGCCTCGGCGATTCAATTCATTTAACATCTGCGTAATCATACGCGTGCCAGTGGCGGCAAATGGATGTCCGTAGGCTAGAGAGCTGCCCATGACATTAAATTTATTCATATCAATTTCACCCGTCGCTTTACTACGGCCTAGCTTTTCTTGAGCAAATTTATCACTAGCGAACATTTTTATGTTGGCTAAGGTTTGCGCAGCAAATGCCTCATGCATTTCAATCAAGGTAAGGTCGTTTAGGGTCATGCCGGCTCTATCCAGTGCCATAGGTGTGGCATAAGAAGGTCCCATTAACATGTCTTGACGCACATCGATGGCTGCCCAAGCGTAACTTTTAATATATCCCAGCGGGGTATAGCCTAATTCTTTGGCGCGACTTTCTGTCATCATCAATATCGCAGAGCCACCATCGGTAAGAGGTGTCGCATTGGCCGCGGTTACTGTGCCATGCTTTTTATCAAACACAGGGCGCAGTTTGGCATAACCTTCAATCTTGGAATCAAAACGAATATTATTATCTTTTTCTAATGCACCTTTAAAAGGTTCAGCATAAGCGGTCATGACTTCATTGGCTAACTTACCCTCGCTCCAGCTTTTTGCAGCCAGGGTATGCGAGCGATGAGCCAAGGCATCTTGATCTTGACGACTAATATTATGAGACTTAGCCATTTGTTCGGCGGTTTGTCCCATAGATAAACCTGTGGAGTATTCGGCTACTGCTGGCGGTACAGGCATTAAGTCTTTAAGGCCTAGTTTTTTAAGCACTTGCCATTTTTGCCCAACAGTTTTAGTTTTTGTTAAATCTGTTAAGGCTCTGGCTAATTTTTTGGAAACACCTATCGGCGAGACAGATGTTGAATCAGCCCCCCCTGCCACACCAACACTGATATTACCGGCCATCATTGACTCAGCAATATTAACGGTAGATTGAAAACTGGTAGCACAGGCTCTGGATACACTATAGGCATCGGTGTGAACATTCATGCCAGTACCTAATACTATCTCACGGGCAATATTGGGTGCTTCAGGCATTTGCACAACTTGGCCGTAGACCAATTGCTCAATAATCATAGGGTCAACGTTATTCCGTACTAACATTTCGTTGACCACCATCTTGCCTAAATCAACAGCTGGCACGCCATGAAAGTAAGTGGCCATTTTGGCAAACGGCGTTCTTAGGCCGGCAACAATAGCGATCCTATCGCCTTCTCTTGTTTTGACTATCTGCTTAGCTGTCATATTATGCCCTTATAAATATTCAAACCCAGTGGTCTGACCTGTAAATTTAATTGATTGTACCTAGTTACGATTATGAGTTCAAGGCACCCCTCAATCCTGTGGTTTCATGCAACTGAAGATTTTGTGTGTTTAGTGTCGAAATCAGCGCGCCTTAAAGCGTAGATGGCATATTTAGATTCTCCAAATTCACTTATTACATTGTAAACAATTAAGCGCTCAGTCTTCGCAAAAATATTAATATATCCCGAGACAACATTTATTAAAGCTTTGTAACATTGTTTTTCTATAGGGGAACCTTATATCGGGTAGCATAGTCAGTATTCTGGGTTATGGATCTTTATTCTTTACTTAGCCCATTCCAATATTGATTCGACTTCATTTAAAAGTTTGAACATTCGTAAATTAGAAGGAAGTAGTTAACACTATGGCAGCCGCACAATTTAAACAGTTACAAGTATATTTAGACAGCCAGGTAGTGGGTCAACAAACACTGACGCAAAATATTTTAGTTGCGCTATTAGCGGATGGACATTTGTTGGTGGAAGGCCCCCCAGGTTTAGCAAAAACGCGTGCGGTTAATGCATTAGCGAATGGCTTAGAAGGTGATTTCCATCGTGTGCAGTTTACGCCTGACTTACTACCCGCCGATTTAACCGGAACAGACATTTATCGTCCAGAAAACGGTAGCTTTGTATTTCAAAAAGGACCTCTTTTTCATAATTTAGTATTAGCCGATGAAATCAATCGTGCCCCCGCAAAGGTTCAGTCTGCTTTGCTTGAAGCTATGGCAGAAAGACAAATCACCGTGGGCAATACGACTTATGCTCTGCCAGAACTGTTTTTGGTAATGGCCACACAAAACCCTATTGAACAAGAAGGTACGTATCCGTTACCTGAAGCCCAGCTCGACCGCTTCTTGATGCATTTAGAAATTGATTATCCAGGTGCTGAAACTGAACTAGAGATATTGCGCTTAACTCGCAATGAGGCAATGCATGCAAAAGCGGTTAGCCCTCCTAGCTTAAGCCAAGCCGATATTTTAAATGCTCGCCAAGACGTATTGAAAATTCACTTAGATGAAGCCTTAGAACAATACATCGTTCAGTTGATTATTGCTACACGCCAACCAGAGCGTTACGACGCTAACCTAGCAAATTGGATTGAATTTGGAGCCAGTCCTCGCGCGACTATCGCATTAGACAAATGTGCTCGTGCACATGCATGGTTAATGGGCAGAGATTTTGTTGGGCCTGACAATATTCAAGCTGTATTTCATAACGTGTTACGCCATAGGTTATTACTCAGTTATGAAGCCGAAGCGGAAGGGGTCAACAGTAATCAAGTGTTGGACAAAATTATGCAGCTAGTGCCTGTTCCTTAGACTACTTAGGTTAAGGAAGCAGTATGCAAGACATTTCAAAATGGTTAACTAAATGCCAAAGCGACGGTGTGAACTTGGGGATAAAAGAACTTATCCACTATCAAGGTAAGACGGCGTTATTAAACTTGTCACCACGTAAAACTGTGCAAGCTAAACTTGCCGGGGCTTATTTGGCAAAAACCAAAGGCCGTGGCATGGAGTTTGACGAAGCCCGCCATTATCAGGCTGGTGACGATATTCGTGCCATAGATTGGCGCGTGACCGCTCGAACCGGTAAAACTCATACTAAGCTGTACCGTGAAGAAAAAGAACGCCCAGTGTTTGTGCTCACCGACTTATCTTCAAGTATGCAGTTTGGCACGCAATTTTTATTCAAGTCAGTACAAGCGGCTCACTTAAGTGCCCTTATTGCATGGTCAGCCAGAAAGCGCGGTGATCGTATTGGTGGTTTGGTATTTAATCAACATCAGCATCTCGAATGTAAACCCTATACCCGTCAAAAAGCGGTGTTGTCACTATTAAACAGCATGATAAAAGTTCAACAAGGAGCGCAACAAGAGGCACAAACAAACAAGCAAGAGCAGATTACGCTTGGAAATGCATGTGCTAGGTTGCGAAGGCTTGCTCACCCGGGAAGTTTAATTTTTATATTAAGCGACTTTAGCCAACTAGACGAGCTGGCTAAACAACATATTGCTCAGTTGAGTAAACATTGTGAGGTGATTGCTTACCCTATTACCGATCCATTTGAACATCAGTTGCCACAAGTTAAAATGCGTCAAAGGGTAACTTTGAGTGATGGACACAATAGACAACAAATAGTGTTAGGCGAAAAAGACACAGAAGTGCAATACAGCAACCAACATCAGGCTCGTTTCGATAATATTGAAAATACGCTTAAACAATGTAAGGCACAGGTGATTCAAATTGACGCTGGCCAACCCCTAGAATTGCAGCTTGATCGTTTTTCTGGGAGTAAAAACAGATGAATCCACTACAAAATTTAAAAGACATTCGCACACCTGCTTCAATAGAAATTTGGCCGCCCGCCTATGGATGGTGGTTACTCGCATGCTTATTGTTAATCGGTATTTGCATACTAACGATTTGGCTAGTTAAGTTGCGAAAAGTAAGGTTGGCTAAACGCCAAGCTTTGAAAGCACTGCAACAAATAGATGGCTCACATCCAGACTCGATACCACAACTCAATCAATTATTGAAACGTTTGGCAATGACCTATTTCCCCAACCAGAACGTGCAACAGATGCACGGAGCACAATGGACAAAATTTTTAGTCCATACTCTTCCTAGCAAAAAAGCTGAGGATGTGTCTGAAACGTTTGAGCTGATGCAACAAGCATTATATCAACCACACACCTCAGAAAACCCTGAATTTTCAAGTTACTCTAAATCTGTCGAAACATGGATTAAGTACGCCCTGCCCCCAAAGCAACATGTTTTTCCCCAATTGGAGCAAAACAATGCTTGAATTTGAATGGATGTGGGCATTTTTCCTCTTACCTTTGCCACTATTGGCATTATTACTACCAAGCAAAAAACAAGGTCAAGAAGCAGCATTGCGTGTGCCAAGTCTCACCACAGGCATAGAAGCAAAGAGTCAACGCAAAGGTACCAAAAAGCTGAATCTATTATTGGCAACATTGGCATGGGTTGCCCTCGTATCTGCTACAGCTAGGCCACAGTGGTTAGGCGAGCCAGTGAGTATTCCAGCCGAAGGACGAGACTTAATGATAGCGGTTGATCTATCTGGCAGTATGAAAATTGATGACATGCAGGTTAATGGTCGTCAAGTAGACCGACTTAAGATGATTAAGTTTGTACTCAGTGATTTTATCAAACGCAGAGTGGGCGACAGATTAGGTTTGATTTTGTTTGCTGATACCGCCTATTTGCAAGCACCGTTGACTTACGATAGAGAAACAGTAGAACAGCTACTAAACGAATCCTTAATAGGTTTAGTCGGTGAGCAAACGGCCATTGGTGATGCCATTGGACTAGCGATTAAACGCTTTGAAGCACGAAAAGAGTCGAATAAAGTATTAGTGTTATTAACAGACGGTCAAAATACAGCGGGAAATATCACTCCTGAACAAGCAAATGAATTAGCCATCAACAATGGTGTAACTATTTATACTATAGGTGTGGGAGCTGACAAAATGTTGGTTCAAAGCTTTTTTGGTAATAGGCAAGTTAATCCCTCGCAAGACTTAGATGAAGGCATGTTAACAGAAATTGCGACGTCAACCGGCGGTCGATATTTTAGGGCAAGAGACGCTGAGTCACTTAAACAAATATATGCCACACTCGATGAACTTGAACCCATTGCCAGAGAAAGTAAACAAATGCGGCCTTTGCGAGCCTTGTACTTTTACCCTCTAAGCTTAGCTTTATTAATTACAATTTTGATGGGGTTATTTCCTCTGATTAAACAATTTTTGTTAAGTGGGCCACTAAAAGAAATGCGAAAGGAGGCAACCAAATGATTGAGTATTTTTCTGCCTTAAATGAATTCCATTTTATCCGTCCTCATTGGTTATGGGCGATCATTCCACTGTTAATAATTGTCGCGCTAATACGCTATGTGCACAAACAACAGTCGGGATGGCAATCAGTACTTGCGAGTCACTTGTATCAACATTTGATCACTACAGCAGGTATCAAAAAAGTCCGCCCGCCTCTGTTTTTACTGGGATTTTGCTGGGTGCTAGCTGCTGTTGCACTAGCAGGCCCCACTTGGGAAAGATTGCCGCAACCGGTTTATCAGCTAAATACAGGCAAAGTGGTTTTGATTGATATGTCGTTATCTATGCGAGCGACTGATGTAAAACCTGACCGACTCACCCGTGCCAAGTATAAAGCCATCGATTTAGTCAATGCGATAACCGAAGGAGAGACCGGTTTAGTGGCTTATGCTGGCGACGCGTTCACTATCAGTCCATTAAGTTCAGATGCGCAAAATCTCACTACCCTGATCCCCAGTCTAACCCCAGAAATAATGCCCATAGCTGGCAGTGATCCTGCTTTGGGTTTGCAGGCAGCTATAGAATTACTCACCAATGCAGGGTATCAGCAAGGAGAAATTTTTTGGATAACCGACGGTGTTACCAATCAACAGATGAAAGAGATCAGTGAAATATTCAATGACTCAATGTTCCGTTTATCTGTACTTGGAGTAGGTACCGAAGAAGGTGCCCCGATTCAACTAGTGAATGGTGAGTTATTAAAAGATAGTCGTGGAGCGATTGTAGTCCCAAAACTTACGGTTAATAATTTAAAGTCTCTTAGTCGCAATAGCGGTGGTCGCTATGCACCGATGCAATCTGACGATAGCGATATCAATTATTTAATTGAACAAAGTCTGATTGAAACAGATCCAAAGAAGGATGAGGAAGCTAAACAAGAAAAATTTGGCGATAAGTGGCAAGAGATGGGACCTTATTTGTTGTTACTTATATTACCCTTTGCAGCATACAGTTTTAGACGCGGTATTGTGACCGTAGTCTTGATTGGTGTATTAATGCCAGTGTATTCTCCACAGGCCCGAGCTGATTGGTGGCAGGATATGTGGAAAACACCTGATCAGCAGGCAATGCAAGCTTATAAGAATAACCAATATGAGCAAGCTGCCAACACGTTTAACGATAATTTATGGCAAGGCACTGCTCACTATAAAAATGCAGACTATCAAGCGGCTTTAGAATCTTTTTCCCATGTTGAACCCACTGATAAAAGCTATACAGATGCCACATACAATGCGGGTAATGCTCTGGCACAACTGGGTGAGATAGATCAAGCGATTGCCGCTTATAACAAAGTCCTAGAACAACAACCACAACATGAAGAAGCGTTAGCAAATAAAACATTGCTGGAAAAGCTTAAAGAACAACAGGAACAGCAGCAAGACCAGTCTGGTGAGCAGCCCGAAGATCAGGAAGATGGCCAGCAAGACGGTGAGAAACAAGACGAACAACAAGATGGACAAAAAAGCGATCAGCAACAAAAAGGTGAACAAGGAGAGCAGTCTCAAGATCCTCAGCAAGGCGATAACTCAGAACAAAGTGAGTCTGAGTCACAAGAGTCTGAACAACAAAGTCAAGCAGAACAAGAAAAGCAAGAAGCAGAACAACAACAAGCCGACCAAGCTGAGGCTGAGAAACAAAAATCAGAGCAAGAGCAACAAGCTCAAGCCATGCAGCAAGGCGAAGAAGAGCTGACCGATGAGCAACGAGAGCAAATGCAACGTATGCAAAACCTGCTTAATCGGGTGCCCGACGATCCTGCATTTTTGTTAAAACGTAAAATGCAAATCGAGTCACAACAGCGAAAAAGAGAAAGATTGCCAACAAATATACAGGGGAACTGGTAGTAGTGAATATGTCTAAAATGCCCAAATTAATCGTTTACCTAGGATTATTTATCCTAACTAGTATGGCACGTGCACAATCGATTGAAGTGAGTGCATCTGTCGATAAAAATCCGGTTATGGTGGATGAATCGTTTATTCTGACTGTTATAGCTAATGGAGAAGTAGATAAAGGCGCATTTGATTCCTCATTCTTGATGAAGGACTTTGTTGTGGGTCGCACCTCTATCAGTTCGCAAACCAAAATGATTAATTTTGACACCACCAGAACCACCACTTGGTCAACGGTTCTCATCCCCAAAAACCAAGGCCGTTTCACTATACCCGCCTTTAACATTGATGGCTCAGTGACAAAACCGTTAGAAGTATTAGTGGTTCCTGCCACAGCCAGTTCCGCTTCAAGTGCTCGCGATCTGTTTATCACCACCAACGTCGATGTAAAAGAGGCTTACCTGCAGCAACAAATTCGCTACACGGTTAAATTGCATTTAGGTAAAGACTTACAAAGAGGCAGTCTTTCAAGCCCTACATTAGAGAATGCTGACATTAGGCAGATAGGCAAAGACAAGGAATACAACGAAGTAGTTGATGGCCGCCGTTACCGCATTATCGAGCGTTCGTTTGCCATTATTGCGCAGCAAAGTGGTACTTTTACCATCGAAGGACCTCTGTTTGAAGGTGAAGTAATTGATAATTCACGACAGAGCTTTGGTTTTTTTAACCGCAGCAAAGCAGTTAACAGAGTGGGCCCTAGCCAGAGTATTACTGTACTGCCGATCCCCAGTAATTACGATCAGCATTGGCTGCCCAGTGAGTTTGTGCAATTAGATGATGAATGGCAAGGTGATACCAGCGAGTATGTTGCTGGTGAACCGATCACTCGTACGATTACATTAACCGCAATTGGTGTGGTCGAAGAGCAACTACCTCAAATTACCAGTTTATATCCTAACTCGGTAAAGACTTACCCAGATCAAGCCGAAACAACAACAGTTGAAAAAGATGATACGTTGATTGCACAGCGCAAAGAAAGTATTGCGATTATACCCAGTCAAGCTGGCCAGCTGATTATTCCAGAAGTTAGGATCCCTTGGTTCAATACCATCTCTCAAAAAACTGAATTCGCGTTGTTAGCAGAAAAAAAATTACAAATTTTGCCAGCTATAACACAACCGACTAGTGCTATTCCCACTAGCCCTGTTATTCAGAATGCCCCTGAGATTAAGCCACAAACAGCGATGTCAACTGGCTTAAACAATCAGAACATCAGTATGCCTCAATACTGGATTTGGTTAACCGCCAGTTTATTAGTGTTATGGTTACTTACTTTAGTTTTTTGGTACAAGCACGTTATGTTATTAAAAGCTGAGACTAAACATCCAGCTTACTCACCTGCTAGAAACACGCAAAATGAACAGCTTTTATGGAAAAACCTTGAAAAAGCGTTGAATAAAAACGCCTCTCTTGACACCCAAAAATACCTAGCACTTTGGCTTGGAAATTTCATTCAAGACAAACAAGCACCCTTAGCTCAAAGTTTAAAAGTCATAGACAGTCAATCACTGAACCGGGAGGTTAATACCTTTTTAGCCTCACGATATTCAAAAAATCAAAACTCATGGGAAAGTACAGCCTTGCATCAAGCATTGCGTAAAATGCGTAAAGACGGCAGTATTAACCAACACTCAAAACATGAATTGTCACCGCTGTACCCTATTTCTTAAAATCAGGTTGCTAACTTTGACCAGTTTTTGTTTATTTTATCCCTATTGAGTACCAATCTTCAGTGTCCATAGCGTTGTAGATTAACTCTGTTGGGTATGCAACAAAACACAAGCCAAAGCTATGGTGGAATTAAAAATGTTTTCGCGAAAGAAAAATAGTCAGGCCTCGGTCTCTAGTGACATGGCAAATAAACAAAAACGTTATGAAGTGTTAGTGCTAGCGCTTCATAATGATATATTCCGTTATGCATGCTGGCTTGTGAAAAACAAAACAGTAGCAGAGGACATAGTACAGGAGACTTTTCTTCGTGCTTGGAAATCTCTGGATTCTCTGAAAGATGAAAAAGCAGCGAAGTCTTGGTTAATTACCATATTGCGCCGAGAAAATGCTCGGCGTTTTGAACGTAAAAGATTTGATTTAGTCGATATAGATGATGTGTCCGTCATCGATGACCAACTGTCTAATGAAGTTGAAATTGAACATAGAGAACTACGCGCCATTATGGCGTCGTTAAGTGAAGAGTACAGAGAACCACTGATGTTACAGATAATATTTGGCTATAGCGGTGATGAAATTGCCCAACAGCTTAATTTAAACAAAAATACCGTTATGACACGATTATTTAGAGCACGTAATCAAGTTAAAGAAGCGTTAGACAAAACCAATGACAACTGGGGGCGTACAAATGGATGAATTAGAGTTTCGTCGCACCTTATATGCAGATCCCAATTGTACAGATGATGTGGTATTAGCTGCCATTGCCGACGACCCAAAAAAACAAGAGTTCTACAAGGAACTTAAGCAACTCAATAAAAAAATGCAGAACGCCAGCCAGGTAAAAGTGCCTGATGACTTTGTGCACAAATTGATTATGCGTCAAACGATGCAATCTCATAAGTCGAATAAAACACGGCATAGTATACAGCTAGCTATGGCAGCGTCGGTTGCTTTTGTGGTGGGTATGAGTTTTACCATGTGGCAACAAAGTAATTTATTGGATTTATCAAAACAAGCTATTGCCCATGTACATTACGAAGGTGGCTATGCACTGGACGCTCAAGAAAATTTCTCACTACAACAAGTGAATGCTAAATTAGCTCAGTTTGGTGGTGAGTTCACAGAAGAATTAGGTCACGTTTACTACGCCAACTTTTGTGACTTTGAAAAAGTCAGAAGCTTACACATGGTAATGCAAGGTGAAAACGGCAAAGTATCAGTATTCGTGATCCCTCATGACGATACTCACAATGCCAGAAATTCAGCGTCAGGAAAGGGGTATAAAAGCCAAGCGATTGACGTTAAAGGCGCAAGTATTGTAGTTGTAGGCGAAGAAGATGCTAACGTTCAAAAAATGAAAGAGCAACTTAAACGAAAAATTCGTTTTTCTGCTTAGCTTTTTCGTTACAAAAGTCGTTATTTGAAATAATAAAAATGCTTCCTTTCAGGAGGAATTTTTTATCGATGAGATTACAGAGAGAAATCTAATCTGGGGGGAGCTAGGTGCCATTTTCGGTCATTGGTTTTTATTTAAATCAGCGTCTAATTACCCCGCAGTTCATAAATCGAATACCTAACCCCAATTGATTTTTTTGTCTAAATGACGTTTTACTCTACCTATCCTCAAAACGCTAACAAGGATATAGAATGGACTATAGGTCAGTTGTTTATATGTTTTCATTGTTGCATATTTACTCGAGAAAAAGCGATTAGCATATATTCAGCTAACCGTCTTTTCTACCCGTTCAAGTTATGCACTTATTAGTTGAATCCAAGCAATATAAAAACGCCATAGTTTTTATATTATTATGCGCTCAATGCTGTGTGTTTCTTATAACTTTAGGTGTGATCCCGCTCTAATTCTCCCATGCTCTAACGAAGCTAAATAACTCGCAACCTACTATGGGTTTGCTAATATAATAGCCCTGCACACGGTCACAACCTATTTTCTTGCAATAATCCAGAATTGCTTTAGTTTCGACCCCTTCAGCGCAGGTACTTAAGCCTAAATTTTTTGCTAAATCTACCAACGATTTCACAATAATTCGCGCCTCTTCATTATGTTCGATATCTGCTACAAACGAACGGTCTATTTTAAGCTCACTAAAGGGCAAGCGGTACAACTGAATAAGCGATGAAAAACCAGTACCAAAATCATCCATTGATAAGGCGAAGTTTTTTATGCGAATTCGGGTCAAAACGTCAGTTATCATATCAATGTTATCCATAACGGCACTTTCTGTAATTTCCATGATAAACATCTTGGGTTCAAGCCCTGCTTTATTAATTTTGCTGACTAGCTTATCGGGCATTTCCAGATCGGTAATATTTTGAGGGGAGATATTTATCGCGACAGACAGCTCTAACCCTTGATCTAGCCACCGCTTAAGTTGAGCAATCGCTAGGTCCACAACACAGTCTGTTAAACCTATAATCAAGCCCGTTTTTTCCGCCAGTTCAATAAAGGCATCAGGGTAAAGTAGTCCCCTCTGCGGGTGTTGCCAGCGGACCAAAGCTTCCACGCTATCAATAGCGGTTTTTCCGTCTGGCATAAAACTAAGTTTAGGCTGATAATGTAACACTAACTGCTGGGTTTCTATTGCCGTAGCCAATTCCGCTTCGGTCAAAGACGAACAAGCATTTAAGGCTTGATTTAGTGTATTTTCTAAATCTAAAACACTAACTGGTTTAAGGATGGTACCGAACATATCTAGACCTCGTTGCTTACCTAATCGCTCAGCAGTTTGTAGAACCTTTTTGTCCATACCACTCATAATACATATTTTGGCCTTTATAGAGCACTCAGCAAGGGACCTAAGAATCTCTATACCATCCTTATTTGGCATTATCAGATCAATAAATATCAAACTTGGCTTAAAAGACTTACAAGCATCCATAAAATCATCGGAACAAGATGTGTGGTAAACGTCGTAATTAGCCTCTTGCGCGACATCAGCTATGAACTCACACACCCCAGTGTCATCGTCAATGATCAACAAACGATTGGGGTTGTTTACACTTTTGGCCTTTATGACACTCATTAATAGCGACTCCTTTTCGTATTACAATTTATTTGTGAATTATTCATTACTGTTCGCACTATCCAAGTCTGCGTCCAGTACTTCGCGAACTTTTTGTGCTAGTAAAACTCTGCTATAAGGCTTACTCAAAAGATTTTTAACTTCAGACGTGCCGTTCTTACGGCGCATTGCGGAGGTGGCGAAACCAGAGCTGTGTAGCACTTTAATTTGCGGATGACGCTCGCGAGACTTTTCTGCCAGTTCTAGCCCATTCATACCACCGGGCATAACAATATCGCTAAACAGCAACATGATTTTCGGGTTTTTTTGCAACATATTTAAAGCCTCAGAACCGTCACTGGCTTGAAAGACATCATAGCCAAGATCTTCTAGTAGCGACACGGCAACTTGCCGCACTGCATCATCATCGTCAACCACTAAAATGCCCTCATCTCCACCCAAAACAGCCGATCTGCCAATCTCATTTTGGTGTCCAAGTTCAAACACGTCATCGTTATTTAAATTCTTGGTGCTAGGTAAATACATATTTACCGTGGTGCCGATCCCCTCTTCGCTATATACCTCGATATGCCCGCCAGTTTGTTTAACAAAACCGAGCGTCATACTCAAGCCCAAACCATTGCCCTTTCCTGGTCCTTTGGTACTGAAGTAGGGTTCAAAAATTTTAGCAATCAAGTCTTTAGTCATGCCGACACCTCGGTCTGTCACACTGATTTTGACATGGTCACCCGGGTTAATAACATATGAATGTTGTGTGACGTACTCTTCATTAATGACTACGTTTTCGGCTGAGATGGTTAGTTCACCTCCCGTCGGCATGGCATCTCGGGCATTGATAGCAAGATTCAATATAGCGGCTTCAAGTTGGCTCGGGTCAATGAATGCGAGAAAAAGATCTTCAGAAGTGACTATTTGCAAATCAATATTTTCTCCCAGCGTGGGATGGAAAAATTCATATAAATCATGAAGAAATTCTTTGATGTCTATCAATTTTGGTTGCAGTACTTGTGATTGGGAAAAAGCCAATAAGCGCCTGGTTACGTCCGCACCGCTTTTTGCTGCCTTCATTGCCGCATTTAAGCGTCGCTGGGATTTCTCATTCAGCGCTGTCGAACGTTCTATCAATTCCAAATTACCTAATATCACCGCTAACAGGTTATTGAAATCGTGGGCTAAGCCTCCACTGAGCTGGCCAACAGCATCCATTTTATGATTCCGTAATTCCCGGGCTTCCTGTTCTTTTAGCTGAGTTAGATCCATAACCTGTAGTACAAGGTTTGTTGGCACACCTTGAATATCTGCCAATAGGGCCACACTTATATTTATCCAGAGAAACTCCCCAGACTTATGGATACAGCGTGTTTCTAATTGAAATGAATCAATCTGCGCCGTCAATAATCGTTCTAAGTTTATCCGCAGCTTGTTAATATTATCGGGGTGGATAAGCGTCTGAAAGTTTGTATGTAAAAGCTCTTTTTCTCTGTAACCAGATAGCTCGCATAGTGCATCGTTGACCTTGATTAATTCACCTTTCGATGACGCGAGTGCCATGCCGTGAGCCGCTGCATTAAAGGCACCTTTAAACTGTAGGTCTTTGATGCTTAGCGTTTGTTCCAATCGTTTTCTTTCGGTGATATCTACTAAGGCACACAAAGTCCCTTTAATTTCCCCTTGCTCATCTCGCTCTGCGATGGCCGATAGAACTACCTGCATCAGTTCACCGTTCTTTTTAACAAACTCGTGATAAATAGTTTTATCGAATCGATTTTTAATATTCTCAGTACTGTATGACTCAAGCGTGTCCTGTCTGTTTTCATTAGTCATAAAGTCCACCAACGAATATCCTATTACCTCTTCCCGTTTGTAGCCCATTTCTAAAAGCCAAAAATCACTTACATTGATGATTTCTCCTCGTTTGTTCACTGAGTACATTAGTGTTGGGGTCTGGTTATACATTTGATGATATTTTTCTTTCGAGTCATAATGTTCGGTCATATCATGCATTGAACACAACGCCCCAGATTTGACTCCCTGCCCATCATATAAGGTTTGTGCGTTGACGCGCACACGTCGCAGGGGAAGTCCTTTTGGCCGGATAACCAAATCAAAACCCTGCACTTTTTCACCATTAAGGGCTCTAAATAAGGGAATTCTGTCTCTTTCCAGCGGGGTGGTTCCATCTGCCTCGAAGAGATTGTAATAGTTTGTCCATTCTTCTACTGGGATGTTTTTTTCAGACAGGTCGAGAAATATGTTGGAGGCCTTGTTAAATAATACAAGCTTTCCTTCAGCATCACAGGCGATGATCCCATTCTCAAGGTTGTCTAGTAGAACGTTGTTAAAAAGCAGGCCATGCGTTTGACTGGTTTTTTCTAGTTCAACATTGCCTGTAGGGTTCACATTAATGCCATCTTTGTTCTTGGTCATATGTAAGCTAGCTTCAAGATTTTCTACAATCAACTTCACAAAATTGTCGAGCAGATGTGGTTTTTCCCCATTCACGTCACTACGTTCTTGTATATCAAACATGGCTAGATAACCTAGAACATCACCCTTGCCGATAGTGAGAGGCCGAACTTCAGCAAAATGCAGGTCGAGTTCTCCTGCTCTAAAATGCTTTATAATAGGACGCTCATCGTTATTGGAATGGGTCTCGGCTATTGATTTATTGAACAACGCAGCCGTGCTGATAAATTCTAAAACAAGCTTAAGTTGCTCATCATCAAAGCCAACACAGGTGCTAAACCATCCCCCCTTGCTATCATGTAGGGCAATCACAGCATAGGGTATGGAAAAAGTTTCGGCGATAATCTCGATAATGCGGTGTAAGCCATAAGGCTTGTCAAATAAACCTTGTGGAGGGCTCATTTCCCGGTCTTTTTGAGAAGCGAATAGTAACTGTAATTCGTTCATTTTTTTGTCCTTACTTGCGACTTCACGCTATCTTCTACCACTATTATCATCTTCATGAAATGCTGCCATTTTTTTGTAATATTTGGGCCACCTTATCCAAGACTAATTGTGTATTGATTGGCTTGGTGATAAAGCCATTGGCTCCTATTTTTTTAACTTGCATTACCACCTCTCGGTTGCTTTTACCGGACAACATGATAATTGGGATATTCTTGAGGCGAGAGTCAGTCTTGAGTAAGGAGGTTGCTGCGAGTCCGTCCATGCCAGGCATATAGATGTCCATCAGGATCAAATCTGGATGTTGCTGAGCAACTAAACCGATGCCATGGCGGGCCTCATTACATAATAAGACTCGATATCCGTATTCACTTAATATATCGCCAATAGTTTCGGTGAATGCCTTGTTATCATCAATCACTACTATAGTAGCTGGAATCTGTTTAATCGTCCCTAGCAATTTACCAAGGGCTTCTTTATGACCACTACAGGTGGCATCGAGTGCCTTATTAAACTGACTTATAATGGCATTCACTTCCTGCCCAGCAAGCAATATCATTTGTTGTATTTTTTTAGGATCCAGCTTCTCAAGTAAACCGGGTATCTGATAAGTATTGAGCCGTGATAGTATCCTGGCCATTTCCTGCATCACATTATCGCTGAGCGCTTGGAGTTTTGTTGCCGAATCCGCAGAGATTGACTGACCTTTAACACGCACGTTTTCTACTGAGTCGTTTAAATATTTGGCATTATCTCCGGCACTACTAAACTCCCGCGCAAGATCTCGTTGTTGCTCGGTGCTCTCAAAACGTGATAAAATCTGCTCAATACTAAGGCGTAGGCGAAAAACATCGTGGCGTGGCTTATCCACCACATAGTCACTAAAAATACCGCGACGACATAGGGCATGGGCTCTATTAGTTTCGTTAATACTGCACAGAAGAATAGATTGATGGGCAATGGTATGAGTTTGTTTACAATTGCGATATAAATCCAGATATAGATGTTCGTTATCTCGAATACTTTTCTTAGCGCACAACAATATCTCTGGGCGATGCTTTTCAAAAGCCTGCACCACGCTTGCACTATCAGTTGCCACAATTACCTGAATATTGGTTGGTTTTAATAGGTATATAATATCGTCTGCATCGACTTTACTATCTGTTACCAGTAAAACCTTATTACTTCGCGTCATATTTTTAAGCTCCTTCTATAGAAATAAAACATCTCATATATGTCTATACATAGAGATTTTTCTTTTAGATCAGTTTATTCATATTTTTAGCGTCGCTAATTAAATAACCTGTCGGGTTATCCATTAGCTAGTTGGCTCTCAATAGAGCGTCAGTAATCGGTGCGCCCTGGCATGCAAAAATTCATATGACTCTGCTTCGGTATACTGGTTATATTATTCGTAATATTTTTTCTATTGGTCGTGCTGGATAAATATCCTCAACAGTCACCCATCTGGATCTAGAAATATCCCTTTCTTCAAATTTGCGGGGGCAGATACTGGCGTATCACCACGAAATAAACAGGCAAGTAATTTTAAAGTAATTTGGAACGTTCACGGTACTTGGTGATCAGATCAATCGCCAAACATCCCTTAAGATCCATACCATGAATGAAGTTTTTCTTTTGAAGAAGTTCCTAGAGCTATCACGCCTAAAATGCATGCATAGTCAAACTGTTGTTGCTTAGCCGCCCTTGGTCAACCGCATGCTATTTACCCCTAAAAAAAGCTTTTTTGTGCTGAAACTTTAAATGCGGAAAAAGCATTAGCGGAGCCACCAAAGCGGTTATCGGCGAAACCGATGCTCTTATTTTTTGACCTACACTCGCATGTATGGTCACCCATTATTTTTGGTCTTTAGTAGGTCATACGAAAAGGATTTCTTTTGAATAAAGCCATGCTGCGGCGCTGGATGGCGGTAAGCGTTAGCGCATGCTTTTGCTAGTTGAACACTTTCTTACTATGTAAATTATAAACAAACGTCCAAAGGGGAAAAGCGCGGGAAAACACTGCCCACTAAACATAAACAATTCACCTACCTTGGTAAACCATCCCAACATGCATGATCCCCCCATCATCATACGCCTCACCAAATTCAACAAACCCTAACCGTTGATAAAACTCACTGGCATCAATCTGTGAAGACAAAGTAATTTTCGCTAACGGATATTCACCCTGAATATCCGTTAGCATAGTGATAATCAAAGACTTACCAAAACCCAGCCCGCGGGCCTGTGAAGCCAATACCACACGCTCTATCTTAACCTCATCAAACTGCAAGATTTTTCGATATCGGGCATAAGCGATTAAATTTTCTTGGGGATCAAAATCCACATAATGTATTGCAGTTTGATCATAATCATCAAGATCGCTATAAATACTATTTTGTTCGACAATAAATACCTGCTGACGCAGTTTCGCCAAGGCATATAGTTCATCTTTACTCAGTTCTTCAAACGTTTTTCGATACATACAGTCACGTGTTTTTAGGAGCTAATTAGTCTTACAGTGTCTGCGTATGATAACATAATTATAACTAATACTTATCCCTCCCTCACTTCAAAGGAAGCTTAATGGAACCTTACACATACGTATCTCTTGGCCTGTATTTTTTGGTCATGCTTGGCATTGGTTTATATTCGTTCAAGCAATCTAGTACTGACGTTGAAGGTTATATGTTGGGTGGTCGAAGTTTAAGCCCCAAAGTCACTGCGTTATCTGCTGGCGCTTCAGACATGAGTGGCTGGATGTTAATGGGCTTGCCTGGCGCAATGTATGTGTCTGGTATTTCCAGCGCGTGGATTGCTGTAGGCCTAGTGATTGGTGCTTATCTAAATTATTTATGGGTTGCACCGCGACTCCGGGTATATACCGAGCTTGCGAAAAATGCTCTGACTATTCCTGATTATTTTGCAAACCGCTTCAATGACAACAGCCATAGTTTGAGGCTAATTTCCTCTGTTGTAATTGTGGTTTTTTTCACCTTGTATACTTCATCTGGCGTCGTCGCTGGAGGTAAATTGTTTGAGTCTTCATTTGGTTTAAGTTATGAAATGGGCTTGTATGTAACTGCCGGTGTTGTGGTTGCTTATACCTTACTCGGCGGATTTATGGCCGTCAGTATTACCGACTTTGTGCAAGGCTGTATTATGTTTGTGTCCTTAGTATTAGTGCCAGTCGTCGTGCTTTTTGATCTTGGAGGTTTCAGCGGTGCAGCAACGCAACTAGCTACATATGATGCTGATTTTTTGAATCTATTTCTCGATGCTTCCACAGGTCAAGCAATGTCAGTGGTAGGCATAATATCCCTGCTATCTTGGGGCTTGGGCTATTTTGGTCAGCCACATATTATTGTGCGTTTTATGGCGATCCGCTCTGTAAAAGACATCAAAACAGCACGAAAAATAGGTATTAGTTGGATGGTAGTATCTATTGTGGGTTCATTGGCGACAGGCATACTCGGCCTTGCTTATGTCACTAAAACTCAAGGTAACATGCAAGATCCAGAGACCATCTTTATTTACTTGTCACAAATACTGTTTCATCCATTAATAAGTGGTTTCTTATTGGGAGCGATCTTGGCTGCCATTATGAGTACTATTTCTTCACAATTATTGGTCACATCAAGCTCGTTAACCGGCGATTTCTATCAAGCATTTCTTCGTAAAGAAGCCAGCCAAAAAGAGTTGATCACCGCAGGCAGAGTCTCAGTTGCATTGGTTGCTTTGGTTTCTATTTACCTCGCTTATGATCGAGACAGCACTATATTAAACTTAGTCAGCAATGCTTGGGCTGGTTTTGGTGCGGCCTTTGGTCCAGTTGTATTAATCAGTCTATTCTGGAAAAAGATGACGCGCTTATCTGCTATTTTAGGCATGCTGTCTGGTGCGATTACCGTTTTAATCTGGATTTATGCACCGCTAACTATCAATGGTATGGCCCTAAGTGACTGGCTGTATGAGATAGTGCCTGGGTTTATTGTATGTAGTTTGACCATCATCACTTTCAGCTTGTTAGGTAAGCAAGATGATCAACTGGTAACGGATACTTTCGATAAAGTGCAGCACACCCTCGATCAACTAGATTAATCATTGAGACTATCACAGCCATTTATTCCTGAATTAACAACAGTTTAAATTGTGCTGTGATAGTACAAATAAGAATATAATTTAAAGTCGAATTTTGTTATTGTTCTATGCTTAGATTTATTTAATATAAACAATCAAATTTGCGCGAGAAATCCATGTCTAACTCAATCCCTACTGTGACCCATTTAAAACAACTCGAAGCAGAAAGTATTCATATTTTCCGGGAAGTGGCGGCTGAATTCGACAACCCAGTGATGCTATATTCTGTGGGTAAAGATTCTTCAGTGTTATTACACCTAGCTCGAAAAGCCTTTGCTCCAGGCAAAATCCCCTTTCCATTACTGCATGTAGATACCACCTGGAAATTTCAAGAAATGATTGCATTTCGTGACGAAATAGCCAAAAAGCATGATCTCAACCTACTGGTACATATCAATCCGGAAGGCGTGAAAATGAATGTGGGTCCCTTCAGCCATGGTAGCTCTAAACATACCGATATAATGAAAACTCAAGGCTTAAAACAAGCATTGAATCACTATAAATTTGATGCCGCGTTTGGTGGCGCACGACGCGATGAAGAAAAATCTCGGGCCAAAGAGCGTGTTTATTCATTTCGTGATGAAAACCACAGGTGGGATCCTAAAAACCAACGTCCAGAATTATGGAACATTTATAACGCACAAATTAATAAAGGCGAAAGTATTCGGGTCTTTCCTATGTCCAACTGGACTGAACTAGATATATGGCAATATATCTACATGGAAAACATCGAAATTCCTTCATTATATTTGGCCAAACCTCGCCCAGTAGTTAAACGCGACGGTGTGTTCTTTATGGTTGACGATGATCGTATGCCGATGGAAGAAGGCGAGACCCCTGAAATGCGTTCAGTACGTTTTAGGACTCTGGGGTGTTATCCCCTTACAGGTGCTGTTGAATCTTCAGCCGCGACCTTGCCAGAAGTGATTCAAGAGATGTTACTCACCAAAACATCTGAGCGTCAAGGGCGTGTGATTGACCATGATTCTTCAGGTTCAATGGAGAAGAAAAAAATGGAAGGATATTTCTAATGGCGACTAACATTGTATGGCATCAACATGATGTTGATAAGGCTCGCAGAGCACAAGCAAAAAAACAGAAATCTTGTGTCTTATGGCTAACAGGTTTAAGTGGTTCAGGTAAATCTACAGTGGCTAATTTATTAGAAAAAAAATTAGCTGAACATGGCAAACATACCTATTTGCTAGATGGCGATAATGTGCGTCATGGCTTATGTGGGGATTTAACCTTCAGTGATAAAGACAGAGTCGAAAACATCAGACGTATTGGTGAAGTGTCTAAGCTTTTTGTGGATGCAGGCATCATAGTCCTGACAGCCTTTATATCGCCGTTCAAAACTGAAAGAGACTTTTGTCGTCGTTTGTTAGCTGATGGTGAATTTGTCGAAATATTTGTTGATACGCCTATAGAAGAATGTGAAAAGCGTGACCCCAAAGGCCTATACCAAAAGGCCAGACAAGGTGACATTAAAGACTTTACCGGTATCGACTCACCTTACGAGGCACCTGAGAACGCAGAAATCACATTAGCGTTTTCTGGGCAAACTGCCGAACAATCAGCCGAACAACTTTTTGATTTACTTAAACAAAAAGGGATTGTGGCTTAATGTTAAAACAACCACTTATTCAAAATATCATCGATATAAGCCACCTAGCAGGTGACAAAATCATGGATATCTATCAAAACGATTTTGCCATCTATGAAAAATCAGATAAAAGCCCGTTAACTGAGGCTGATTTAGCCGCGCACAACTGTATTGTTGAAGGCTTAAGTAAAGTATCAGATTTTCCTATTCTGTCTGAAGAGTCTGCCAATATTTCATGGCAAGAGCGCAGCAGTTGGAACACTTATTGGTTAGTTGACCCACTTGATGGCACCAAAGAGTTCATTAAGAAAAACGGTGAATTCACGGTAAACATTGCACTAATTAAAGACGGTGTACCGATATTTGGTGTGGTGTATGCGCCGGTTTTGAAACAAACCTATGTCGGTGTTTTAGGCCAAGGTGCTTATAAAATAACCGCAGGTGTCAAAACCGAGATATCTCCCAAAGCTTGGACCAAAGGCCAAACCTGGAAGATAGTCGGTAGCCGTTCTCATCAAAGCCCAGAGATACAAGCCTTGCTAGACACATTAGAAGGTGAGACTGAGTTGGTCGCTATGGGCAGCTCCCTTAAGTTATGCCTTGTTGCAGAAGGTGCAGCGCATCTTTATCCGCGCTTAGGCCCTACCTGTGAATGGGACACTGGCGCTGCCCAAGCTGTTGTCGAAGCCGCTGGCGGTAAGGTCACCATAATTGAAGATGCAACAAATGCCCTAACAGCAGATGCTGAGCCTCTTAGATACAATCAAAAAGATTCCGTTTTAAATCCTTATTTTTTGGTGAGTTGCTAATTATGAATAGCGAAAATACATTATTACAGTCCGATATATTGGGCTATCTAGACCAACATGAAAAGAAAGACATGCTGCGCTTTTTAACTTGCGGCAGTGTTGATGATGGTAAAAGCACCTTAATTGGTCGTTTATTACATGACTCCAAAATGATTTTTGAAGATCAACTTGCCGCTATCACCAAAGACAGCAAAAAAATGGGTACAACTGGAGACAAGGTTGATTTAGCCCTATTGGTTGATGGTTTGCAATCTGAACGCGAGCAAGGCATTACCATCGATGTGGCATACCGCTATTACTCGACCGATAAACGTAAATTTATCATTGCAGATACCCCAGGGCATGAGCAGTACACCCGCAACATGGTAACAGGAGCCTCTAATTGTGATGTGGCCATTATCCTGATTGATGCTCGCGCAGGCGTGAAAACTCAAACCCGTCGCCACTCATTCTTAGTTTCTTTGTTAGGCATCAAACACGTTATTGTGGCCGTTAACAAAATGGACTTAAAAGACTACAGCGAAACAGTTTATGAAGAAATCAAAGCAGACTACCTGCAGTTTTCTAAACAACTAGAGATCCCTGACATTCAGTTTATTCCTTTGTCGGCTTTAGATGGTGATAATGTGGTTAACGTCAGCGAAAACACACCATGGTACCAAGGTGAAACGTTGATGACCATGTTAGAGCAAGTCGAAATTAATGACGATATCAATGCTGATGATTTCCGTTTTCCCGTGCAATACGTTAACCGCCCGAATCTAAACTTCAGGGGTTTTGCAGGTACTGTGGTGTCTGGTCAGATAAAGCCCGGCGACCGTATCACTGCCCTGCCCTCAGGTAAGCAATCTAGAGTGAAAGCGCTGGTTAATTTTGAAGGGGAGCAAGATAGAGTTTATGCCCCTCTTACCACAACCATCACACTCGAAGACGAAATTGATATTTCTCGTGGCGACATGATAGTCAAAAGCGACAACCTTCCTCTTCACAGCAACACTTATAGAACAAATTTAGTGTGGATGGATGAAGAGCCGATGATGCCTAATAAGCAATATGGCTTTAAATTTGCGACCAAATTTGTGCCCGGCAGTGTCACCGAAGTGGAATATCAAATTGATGTGAACTCGATGGAACACAAGAATACAGTGCGTCTGGCGTTAAATGAAATTGCCGTGGGTAAAATCAAACTCACGCAGCCTGTTGCATGTGACCCTTACACCAAAAATCGCTCTACAGGTGCTTTTATCATTATTGATAGAGTCACGAATGGAACAGTGGGTGCGGGTATGATCATCGACGTTGCAGAAGATACGAGTGCAGGTCAGTTTTCTGAATTTGAATTAGAATTTAATGACTTAGTCAGAAAACATTTCCCTCATTGGAATGCGACCGATATCAGAAAACTGTAATCCTTAGTCACACTTGAAAAGAATAAGACAATATGGATATTAATCAGTATCTGGTATTAGCCATTTTTGCCGGTACTATATTGGCGCTTGTTACCACCAACGAGCGCCCGTCTTCGATCTTTGCAGCTTCACTGTTAGCATTGATTGTTACTCAACAGCTAGTGATTAGTGACGTTATTAACAACTTCACCAATCAAGGTTTAATCACTCTAGTGTTACTACTACTCGTCAGTTCAGCAGTAGATAAAACATCATTAATCAAACGTTTAGGTAGAACGTTAGTCACCGCAAGCTTTAATGCCAGTTACTGGCGTCTATTTGGTTTGACCTTTTTCTCTTCTGCACTTTTGAATAATACCGCCATAGTGGCAAGTTTAATTGGTCCGGTGAAACAAAACCAATATCACCATGCCTCTCGACTACTGATCCCACTGTCGTATTCGGCTATATTGGGCGGTACCGTGACACTGATTGGTACCTCTACCAACTTAATTGTTGATAGTTTCTTAATTGAACATGGTCATCCGGGTTTCAATTTTTGGGATTTCACACTGTATGGTTTGGTAGCAGGTTTGAGTTGCGGTTTGTTGATGTTTTTGATGACGCCACTGTTACCAGAAATCGCCAATAAAAGTTCTGAATATAATAGCTATTTTATTGAAGCTGACGTAGATGAAGACTGTGAGTTAATTGGTAAGAGTGTCGAAGAAAATCACCTAAGGAATTTACCCGAGTTGTTTTTGATTGAAATAGCGAGAGGTGGAAAACTAATCAGCCCCGTTACCCCTGAAGTTGTAATTCAGTCTGGCGACAAATTAATATTTTCTGGCAATATTCAACATGTTGGCAACTTAGACCATATTAAAGGCTTAAAACTTTTTGCTGAGTCTAACGGTTTAGAGCGTGAAAACCTCACAGAAGTGATCATTTCTAATCGCGCACAAATTATCGGTCAAACATTAAAGGCGTTAGGCTTTAGGGCATTATTTGATGCAGCAGTAGTGGCGATAAGACGCGACGGAGAATCATTATCTGGCAAACTGGGCGAAATAAAGCTGCAATCTGGTGACTTTTTGTTGCTCGCTACAGGCCCAGACTTTATGCAAAGGCATAACCTCACCAAAAATTTTTTTATTCTGTCTGAAAAAAAGATGGAAACAAAGCTGAGTCGTACTCAGGATTGGATTACGCTGGGAGGCTTTTTATTCACCGTAGCCTTGGCAGCGACTTCAGTATTAAATTTAGCGACAGGCTTACTATTTTTCATTGCCATATTGGTAATAGCGAGAGTAACCACCAATAACGAGATCAAGCGAAATATCCCCCTTAATTTAATCGTGGTAATCGTTGGCGCACTAAGCCTTGCCACTGCTCTAGAAAAATCAGGTGTGATACAACAGATTATGCAATTGATTGGTCCATGGGCCAACAGTGTCAGCCCAATATGGGCACTTGTAATGGTTTATTTACTTACTCTAATACTAACCGAACTGGTCACCAACAACGCAGCCGCCGCACTAATGTTCCCGCTAGCCTATGGACTCGTTCAAACCCTAGGCGTTCCAATTATGCCATTTGCACTGGCTGTAGCTTTTGCCGCTAGTGCTAGCTTTATCTCACCCTATGGCTACCAAACCAATCTATTGGTCTTTAGCGCCAGTAACTATAAATTTAAACACTTTATTAAGTTTGGACTACCAATATCGATTTGTTACTCAACAATTGTGCTGACGTTACTGAAGTATTCATACGGACTTTAAGCTTAAAGCTAAAGTGACCCAGGCGATTTTATTGAATGCAGTCGATTGACTGGCTCCCCAAATCACTAAAGTGCACTAGACAGCAATATGAATATCGAATTCTGGCATAGCTTGTATCACCTTTTTAACAGTACAAGTATTAGCTGCAGCAAGTAACGCTTTTTTGTACTTATCAGAATATCCTTCGGGCAATGTCACCGAAATAGCAAAGCGCTTGTGATATTTATCTTCGCCTATGTTCGAGTTTTCTTGAGCAAGTTTAATCACTTAAGTACTGATGCCTCTTGAAGCAAAAATTTCTAAATATAAAAAGCGGCGCATAAAGGCATGCTCGCAGCAAAATAATCAAATGGTTCTGTATATAGTTTTTCTACTTCGCAAGATTTACAACTTAGTTTATTATGCGCCCCCAATAGATTTTAGATAAGACTACTAGGCAAATATGTCCGCCAACGCACTGTATACCGATCTTTCAGACTATTACGATTTAATGTGTGTTGATATCGACTACCAAACTCAAAGTAACTGCATTCGCAGATTACACCAACTCCTCGGTAACAACGGCAATAACTATCTTGATTTAGGCTGTGGAACGGGTCCACATGTCCGCCATTTTATTGATTTCGGTTATCACTGCAGTGGTCTGGATATTAATCAACCGATGTTAGATATAGCGACAGTTCGATGTCCAGAAGCGCATTTCTCTTTGCAAAATATGAGTGAATTTAATGTGTCTGAGCCATTCGATTTGATCACTTGTTTCTTGTACTCGATACATTACAACGATGGCATTGATAAGTTAAAGGAATGTATCGCAAGTGTTTATCAAGCTTTAAAAACAGATGGGATTTTCTGTTTTAACGTGGTCGATAAAACAAAAATAGACAACAATCTATTTGTAAAACATACCGCTAAACAAGACGACAGCATGTTCACTTTTAGCTCTGGCTGGCATTACCGTGGCAATGACGATAAACAGTCGCTTAAACTCAGCATTGAGAAAACAAACACTGAGGAAACCCAAGTGTGGAATGACGAACATCAAATGGTTGCGTTCAGTTTTGATGAGTTAATAGATTTATTGAAACCTTACTTTGATGTCCATGTCTTTGAGCATGATTATGAAAAACTTATTTCATATGAAAAGAACTCGGGAAACGCCCTTTTTACATGCGTAAAGATTTAGCCTTTGTTTATATCATAAAAGCGCAATTTACAAAATTGAAAATATCTATTCGATACTCGTCATATTATGAAAGAAGATAAAACTCAGTGTAAAGTGCTTCATTCTTTCCACCAAAGGCACTCACCATAACTAATCCAGCAAATTAGGCCTCCATTATAATCCGCTCAAAAATTAAGAGTTATTCGACAATATCTATAAAGGTCGCGGGTTAAAAAAAAGGCTTATGACAAAATAAGACACCAATTTAAAGGAGTTCTTTACGGGGGGATGACATGCTATAAGTCTAAATGGCAAACTAAAAATTGGATAAAATTAGCGGGCACTCACACTTATCAGCTGTTTTAATTCTTGTAGATTCACTTATAGGTGTCTCTCCCCCACGCAGTCTGAAATGACTAACTATAAAAGGCTTCAACCGTTCCTTTTAGAGTAATCAACAACGGTTGTCCTCGACGATCCAACGCTTTAGGAGAAGGGATTTTCACCCAACCTTCACTGATGCAATATTCCTCAACATTGGTGCGCTCTTTGCCATTAAATAGGATACCAACGTTGTGCTCGAAAATTTCTTCCACATAATGTGGGCTTCGAGAATTGCTCGAAAGGCGATCCGGTAAAGCGGGCGGCGATTTAGTATCGTTCATAATGTTGACCTGAATTAAATAAAAGTGCGCTATTGTAGACAAAATAGATTTAGCGCTCAAGAACTGCTGAAGGGTTTAGAGGTATTGTTTAGTCAGTTATGAAATGTGTCTATCTGATTAATAGTCTTTCAAATCTAATATTCGTCTAAAAGTCGATTTAACTTAATATTCCCCAATACATATAACACCCAAATAATTATTGTCTAAAATGTCGAAACCGAAAATATCCAACAGATTGTTGTTCTCATTTATCAGCCTGATATATTTATTAAAACGCTAATTCCTCACCGTTAAAATCATAAAACGTTCCTGTGCTACGAATAGATAATTTATCAATCACTTTAATAATCCCAAGAGATGAATCATTAACATTTTCTTTTGCTGTGGTCCCCCCCATATCGGTTTGAACCCAGCCAGGATGGATTGCAACCACAGCCACGTTATCTATTGCCAGTTCCTCAGATAAGTTCACTGCCAGCATGTTAGCTGCTGCTTTAGACATTCGGTAACCATACCAAGCCACACTTTGTTGTTGCGACAATGATCCCATAACAGAAGAGATGATAGCAATCTTAGATAAACGTGCTTTATTCATTAGAGGTAAGAAACAATGGGTTAAAAATAATGGGCCAAGCGAATTCACTTTAAAACTCATTTCAGCATTTGCATAATTAATATTATGAATACTGTGATTATCTCGGTCTAAATATCCAGCATTATTGACGATTAAATCTATTTCTATATGTTGCTCGATAAGTTTATTTGCTAATCGCTCGATTTGTTCAGGATAACTAATATCCATTGATTCAATTAACAGCTTGTCAGAGTATTTATTTTTTAATAAAATCAGCTCAGTCGCCCTATTTTTATCTCTACAAGTAGCGATGACTGTCTGCCCATTTATAAGATACTGCTTAGCTAGCTCAAAACCGATACCTCTATTTGCACCGGTTATTAATACAATTACATCACTCATTTTAGACCTACAAATTTAACCTCGTGATATGTAAAAAATACAGCGAGGCTAAGGTTTCGAAGTAATAGCCAACTGTATTTTTTCATTTTAGAGGTGTGTATGATTTTATGCTGAAACCGCAGATTTTAGGTTATTACAATAATCATTATCTTCATGGCTATCTTGCACTAAGAAGATGAGAAGTAGAAGAATTTAACAAACCTCAAATGATAACAATATTATTAATGAGCCTTGCCTTATAACATCGCTATACCTGTGGATTTAGCCAAGAAACAATTAGTGTTCGCATTCTTCAAACTACCACATAATTTCATTGCGGCACGTTTGGTTTCAAATAAACCAGCTTTAACGCGATAAAACGTTTTGCCCTGCATGCTGACCTCTTCATAAATAGGCGACAATTGCCCTAAAATAATGGGATGTTTTGTAGATAATTTATTCCAAGTCCGACGCATAATTTTTTTGTCGGTCAAAGAAAAAAGTTGTATAGCGTACATATTTTCAGCGTTTATTGATGGTTTTTGCTGTTTAACGGCAGCGCTGGCATTTACTGAAGACGTTTGCATAATCAGAGTATTTTGGTCTGCAATACGATCAGTCATGCTTTTTAGCTGCTTAATTAACTCTTTCACCTCATCTTCTAATGCAGCTAACCTGGCTATATCAGGCTTCATATCTTGCCATTCTTGGAGGTGTTTATTCATTATTTCATTAGATTCAGAATTCTGAACAGCAATAGTATTGGGTCGGATTTTGTTCTGTGTTTCTTCTGGTTGTCTACTCGTTGATCTTTGTTGAGAAGCCACCATGTCAGTTTTATTGGTCTTTGAAAGCTCATCATTCTGCAATCCAAGCCAACTTAAATCGGGCATCATATTTGGCATCATACTGCATGCATTTAAGCCAAATATAAGCGTCGATAAAGTGACTGCTTTTAATATGAAGTGACGAAACATAATCATTACACCTTTGTCTAAAGACGTTTTCTAATCTTTGGTTAGTCTGTAAAATTTATCGACCCAAGCATAGATAACTTTAATCATAGGAATGGGATTTTGTTTGAATAAACCCATGTAGCCGCCCCACACAAAACGAATGACGCAGCCACTCATTCGAAATAATTGTGCACTTCCAATTACAATCTAATAGAGGGTTTCAACCAGGAAACAACGAACTGGGTGAAGCTTTTACCCAGCAAAAGATAGGAATTATGGTGTAAGCCTGTATTATCCAGTTTTTCAGTCATAATCTAACAATAGCAGCGAGTAGTTTGAATAATGTGGTTGAATGGAGAACAAGTAAACGAATCTGCAATAGTCGCGTATCGAAAGTTATTAAAACACGCTTGCCCCAAACATATTGTGATTGACGGCCTATTCAACCCATCCAAACTTGATGAGGTAGTCAAAGCTTTGCAACAACCCTGTGCTTGGCAAACTCAAAAACATACTTATTCTGCGTTATATGTTGATAACACCCAGTGGCAAGAAGCCAACAACGAACAACGCTTTGTACAGCGAGATGTGTGGTTACGTGATGCCATAAGCGCAAAGACCACAGTAAACAATAACCTCCATTCAAACATCGCCCAGACATTTTTATCTTACCTACGGGGGGACGAGTTTATGTCTGTGTTATCACGCATTTTTAAAGTGTCACTCACAGATATGAATGTGGCTGAGCCTGACATAAATACTAACTATTTTCGCTTAGGCCCTAACGACTTTGTTGCCGAACACGCTGATGATTCTCCCGGAAGAGAAGTCTGTATGCTGTTGTATTTAAACAAAGACTGGCACAAAAATGCCGGTGGAGAGCTCGTATTTATAGGTAAGAATGATGAGCCAATTCAGATTGCACCGCTACATAATCGCTGCGTATTATTTGATCCCTCCTCAGAAGGCTCAGAACACCGAGTAAAATCATTAACCTCTGAATATGCAAGTCAGTTTCGTTATAACGTGACGAGTTGGTATTGGTCTGAATAGTGTGTTTATCTGAAAGTCACTGTACGTTTCAAATAAAGGGTTAGAACTTTATGATTTCATTGACCCTGCTCCTAAAGTTTTTCGCACGATAACAACAATAGACTCTGTTATTGACGTAATTGCTGCAATACCACGCAATGTGATATCCATATCAATGTCGATATAAGAACTAAGTTTGTCTGGCATTGCTTTAAACTCTTCAGCTAATTCAGACAAATAAACTTTTTGGAACGTATTACAACTGTGTACATCTTTCATATTTG